>Ga0209297_1000011_pt1 | contig 222744 bp, 193 predicted proteins | sample S_130805_MF_Meta_FD_187322 | JGI IMG/M metagenome (GOLD analysis project Ga0209297, IMG submission 187322) | Freshwater microbial communities from Lake Simoncouche, Canada to study carbon cycling - S_130805_MF_MetaG (SPAdes) (version 2) | ecosystem: Environmental > Aquatic > Freshwater > Lake ...
GCGCTGGATTAGCTGCTATCGGTGCTGGAATTGGCATCGGTCTAATTGGTAAAGGAGCGGTAGAAAGTATTGCTCGTCAACCAGAAGCAGTGAATGATATTCGTTCTAATATGATCGTAATGGCTGCCTTCGTTGAGGCCGTAGCTTTATTTGCGGTGGTGGTTGCCCTTTTGGGTAACGGCTAGTCCGTAAAATTTTATACAAGGTCTCGCGCAAAGGGCAACAGACCTTGTATTTTTTCAAGATTTTTTTAATTAAGATAAATGTCTTTTATGTTGTTAGAGATCAATCCGCTGGTATTACCTGATATCGGACTTGTATTCTGGAACACCGTTGCTTTCCTTTTACTACTCGTAGTACTCGGAAAATTTGCATGGAAACCTATTTTAAAAGCGATCAATGATCGTGAGCAAGGTATCGAGGACGCTTTAGCTAAGGCCGACAAAATGAAATCTGAATTAGCAGCTATGCAATCAGAAAATGAGGCTTTACTTGCAAAGGCGCGTGAAGAAAGAGCTACTTTAATCAAAGAAGCAAAGGAAACCGCTGATAAAATGGTTGCTGAAGCAAAAGAAAAAGCAAAAGCGCAATACGATGCGATTGTTGCGGATGCACAAGTTGCCATCAACCAGCAAAAAAATGCTGCCCTAACAGATGTAAAAAATCAAGTAGGTGCTCTTGTAATTGAAGTTGCTGAAAAAGTGTTGCACAAAGAACTAAGCAACAAAGCAGCGCAAGAATCGTATATCAATGAATTAGCTGAAGGCGTTAAATTAAACTAAGCAAAATGCCCAATCCAAGATTAGCAAGCAGGTATGCAAAAAGTTTATTAGACTTAGCCATTGAAAAAGGGCAGTTAGATGCAGCTTATGCAGACATGAAATATTTGCAGGCAGTATGTGCGGCTAGTGCAGAATTTGTAAATCTTTTGTGCAGCCCAATTATTAAGGCCGATCAAAAAAATAGCATCATTACAGCAGTTACTACTGGAAAGGTTAGTGAACTTACGGCTTCTTTTAATAACCTACTCGTTAGAAAAGGAAGAGAAAGTGATTTACCTGAAATCGCGACTGCATTTGTGGAACAATACAATGCTTTAAAAGACATTCACAAAGTGACCCTCACTACTGCTGTAGAAGTAAGCGCTGATTTACAAAATGCCATTGCGCAAAAAGTAAAAACAGCACATTCATTTGCGAGTATAGAATTAACATCTAAAGTTGATCCATCTTTAATTGGTGGCTTTGTATTAGAGTTTGATAACAACTTAGTAGATGCAAGTATAGTTAGAGATTTAAGAGACATTAAAAAACAATTTCAGCAGAACTTGTATGTTCCGCAGATGAAATAAAAATAACAAATCATCATTTATAAATAGAATATCATGGCCGACATTAAACCCGATGAAATATCAGCGATACTCAGACAGCAACTAAGCAATTTTGATGCAAGTGCTGATTTGGAGGAAGTAGGTACCGTATTACAAGTGGGAGACGGTATTGCCCGTGTATATGGCCTTAACGGCGTACGCAGTGGTGAACTAGTAGAATTTGAAAATGGAACCAAAGCCATTGCCCTTAACCTTGAAGAAGACAATGTGGGTGTGGTATTGATGGGCGAAAGTGGCTCTATCAAAGAAGGTGCTAAAGTTAAAAGAACTGGTAAAATTGCCTCTATTAAAGTAGGTGAAGGTGTTGTTGGTCGTGTGATCAATACATTAGGTGAGCCTATCGATGGTAAAGGTCCTATTGCTGGTGAATTATATGAAATGCCACTAGAGCGTAAAGCGCCTGGTGTAATTTATCGTGAGCCAGTTAAAGAGCCATTACAAACAGGTATCAAAGCAATTGATGCGATGATTCCAGTTGGTCGTGGTCAACGTGAGTTGGTAATTGGTGACCGTCAAACTGGTAAAACTGCCATTTGTGTTGACACCATTATCAATCAAAAAGAATTTTACGATGCAGGCAAGCCTGTATATTGTATATATGTAGCAATTGGTCAAAAAGCATCAACTGTTGCTGGTGTTATGAAAACCCTAGCTGACAATGGCGCCATGGCATACACAACAATTGTTGCTGCTCCTGCTGCTGATCCAGCTCCATTACAATTCTATGCGCCTTTTGCTGGTGCTGCTATTGGTGAGTACTTCCGTGATACGGGTAGACCTGCTTTAATTGTATTTGATGACTTATCTAAGCAAGCAGTTGCTTACCGTGAGGTATCATTACTTTTAAGAAGACCTCCTGGACGTGAAGCATATCCTGGTGACGTATTCTATTTACATAGCCGTTTATTAGAGCGTGCCGCAAAAGTTATCGCGAATGATGATGTTGCAAAAAACATGAACGACTTACCTGCTTCTATCAAGCATTTGGTAAAAGGTGGTGGTTCATTAACTGCACTTCCAATTATCGAAACACAAGCGGGTGACGTTTCTGCATATATCCCTACCAACGTAATCTCCATTACCGATGGTCAGATTTTCCTAGAAGGTAACTTATTTAACGCAGGTATTCGTCCAGCGATTAACGTAGGTATCTCTGTAAGTCGTGTGGGTGGTAATGCGCAGATTAAGTCAATGAAAAAAGTAGCAGGTACCCTTAAATTAGACCAAGCTTTATACCGTGAGTTAGAAGCCTTCTCTAAATTTGGTGGAGACCTTGATGCTGCCACTAAATCTGTAATTGACAAAGGTGCACGTAACGTAGAAATCTTAAAGCAAGCACAGTACACGCCTTTTACCGTAGAAAAGCAAGTTGCTATCATTTACTTAGGTACACAAGGTTTACTTCGTGAAGTAGCTGTTAAAAATGTAAAAGAATTTGAAGCTCATTTCTTAATGGAAATGGAAAACAAATTACCTGAAGTTTTAGCTGCCTTCAAAAAAGGAGATTTACCTGAAGATGGTCTTAACAAAATGGTTGAATTAGCTAAAGGGTTAATGCCTCAATACAAATAATAGCACTGTCTATATTTTTAAAAGCCTCCACTTTTGTGGGGGCTTTTTACTTCCGAACATCTTGCCTACTTGTTTGTTATATTATTATGTCGTCAGTTATACAAGTGCAGGGTCTCACCAAAAAATTTGGGCATCATTTTACAGCGGTCAATGACTTATCGTTTTCTGTAAATAAAGGAGATGTGTATGGCTTTTTGGGTCAAAATGGAGCCGGCAAAAGTACTACCATTCGAATGCTCCTTTCACTCATCACACCAACTTCGGGCAGTATCGAAATTTTTGGTATGCCATTACAAGCCAACAGGGCTGCTATTATGCAAAACATTGGCGCTGTTATAGAAAAGCCAGCGATGTACGAGTATTTAACAGCCTATCAAAATTTAAAAATATTTTCTGCATTAAGTGGCGTATCAAAAACAAGACTGCAACTACTTCATGAGTTAGATGTAGTTGGCCTCGCCGCAAGAGCGCATGATTTGGTGCGTACTTTTTCGCAAGGGATGAAACAACGACTTGCCATTGCAATGGCCATGGTAAATGATCCTCAACTAATATTACTCGATGAACCTACCAACGGCCTAGATCCACAAGGAATTGCGGATATTAGAAATTTAATTTTACAACTCAGTAGAGTGCAAGGGAAAACGGTACTCGTTTCTTCTCACTTGTTATCAGAAATCGAACAGGTTGCTACAAGGCTCATTATTATAGATAAAGGTTGCAAATTAGTAGAGGGAGATAGTAAAGATTTATTTGACACGAGTAAATCAGTGGTTGCCATTCAAACGCTTAATAATATAGAGGCTACAAAGCTACTCATGCAAACAAGCTGGGCGAGTCATGTACTGATAGACCGTTCTACGGATAAAGAAATATGTATGCAGCTAGACGAAAAGCTGCTTCCTACTTTACATAAAAATTTAGTTGAAATGGGCATTGGGGTGTTATCTGTAAAGCCCATGCATTCTTTGGAAGATTATTTTTTACGCATCACTTCAACGCCATCTTATGTTTAGTCTTGTTCAAGTAGAATTGTATAAAATATTTAAACGCCCCAGAACCTATATTGCTTTTGGAGCAGTGGCTGCGCTCATCGGCATCATTCAGTTTGGCTTAAAATTAGATGGCAAAAGTTACCTCGATTTTATGCTAAATGATTTAAGCAGCTCACTTGAAATTGATGGAAAAATTTTAAATGGATATTTGGTTTGCTACGTGATGCTTCAATTACTATTAGTGCACGTGCCACTATTAATTGCGCTCATTGCCGCCGATATGATTTCTGGTGAAGCCAATATGGGCACGCTGCGTTTGTTACTCATTAAGCCTTATAGTCGTGCCACTTTATTGCTCGCAAAATTTATTGCTGCAATTATATATACTTTGATGCTATTAGTGTGGCTTGCGATATTGGCATTATTTGGAAGCATGCTTTTATTTGGCACCGACGATATGTTTTTATTAAAAACCAGCTATGTGGTTTTATTAAAAGAGTCGGATGTTTTTTGGCGGTATATTGGAGCCTTTGGCTTTGCAGCACTAGCCATGACTACCGTTGCATCTTTAGGTTTCTTTTTATCTGTATTTGCTGAAAATTCTATCGGACCTATTGTGGCTACCATGAGTGTCATTGTGTTTTTTACCATTTTAAGCACCCTTAACATTCCCATTTTTAATTTAATAAAGCCTTATTTGTTTACCACACACATGATTGGGTGGAAAGAATTTTTTGACATTAAGGTGAATGCCTCCAACGAAGCCATTATTGGGAGTATTCAAAATCCTGAAAAAATTATTAAAGCGGCGTTAGTATTGTTTATCCATACCATCGGTTTTTTTGTGGCAACTGTATTGGTGTTTAGAAAAAAAGATATCCTTAGTTAATATTCGTGTATGAAAAAGTGTTGTTTGTTTGTTTCATTTATTTTTTACGTATCCCTTGCTATGGCGCAGGACGCCGCGCAACTTATTAAAAAAGTAAAGGCAAAGCTGGAGCTAGTAGATAATTACGAAGCTACCGGCGTAATGAAAACGGATATTGCATTTATTAAAGCGCCAATTGGAAAAATTAAAATTTATTTTAGGAAGCCCAATTTATTTAAAATTAAAAAAGAAGGCGGCATTTCTTTGCTTCCCAAAGGTGGACTTTCTGTGAATTTAAGTTCACTGATTGCATCCTCTAATTATACCACCATCGATGCGGGTGTACAAGATGTTGGTGATAAAAAATTAAGAATCGTAAAGCTACTTCCCAACGAAGAAATAAGTGATGTAGTTATTAGTACACTTTACATTAATGAAAAAGAAAGTTTAATCGAAAAGGCTGTAACCACCACCAAAGAAAATGGCACTTATACCATGCTTATGAATTACGGCGCCTATAGTAATTACGGATTACCAGATAAAGTGGTGTTTGAATTTAATACTAAAAACTACAAATTACCTAAAGGGATTACGCTAGAATTTGAAGATGACAGCAAACCGCTTTCTGCGGCACAGCAATTAAAAAATAAAAAAGGTCGAGTAGAGATTAGCTATAAAAATTATAGCGTGAACAAAGGTGTTCCAGCAGCTATTTTCAATTAAATTATTGCTCTTCAATTCTTTCATCTACGGCGCCAGCGAGCATACGAGCACTTCTTTTGCGTAGCGGATTGATGCGCATTTCTTTGTAACCTTTTCTAGTTCTTATAATTTCGATGCACTCGAATGTAGCTGCTACAAAAGAGCTATGATCAGCAATGCCTTTTCCTGCAATATCAAAAGCAGTACCATGATCTGGGCTGGTTCTAACGCCCGTTAATCCAGCAGTAAAGTTTACACCTTCTCCAATGGCAAGCGATTTAAATGGAATTAAACCCTGGTCGTGGTACATCGCAAGAACGGCATCAAATTTTTCATATTGACCTCTTGCGAAAAATGCATCGGCACTATAAGGGCCAAATACAAGCATGTTGTTTTTGCGTGCTTCTGCAATGGCTGGTTTAATAATTTCAAGTTCTTCTTTACCAATAAGACCTTCATCACCAGCGTGCGGGTTAAGCCCTAGTATAGCAATTTTTGGTTTGTCTATACTAAAGTCTTGTAGCAAACTGGTATGCATCATTTTTAGTTTGCTCATGATGCCTTCTAGGGTAATGTATTTATTCACTTCAGCAATCGTAACATGCTCGGTAAGTAGCCCAATGCGTAAATTTTCGGCTACCATAAACATTAAAACGTCCTTTACACCAAATAGGTTTTTTAAATACGGGGTATGTCCACTATAATTAAACGTTTCTGATTGGATATTTTTTTTATGTATAGGCGCGGTAACAAGGCCATCAATATGACCTTCCTTTAATGCTTGTCCTGCTGCTTCTAATGATAGGAGCGCGTATTTTCCGCCAATTTCGTTGAGTTCACCAGGTGTGATCACCACTTCCTCTTCCCAGCAGGAATAAATATTTACTTGTTTGGGATTGAGTTTAGAAAAGTCTCTACCAGTTGCGTAGCTAAAATTAGATTCTGGTAGGCTTTTGCGGTAAAAATTGATACTTTTATTGCTGGCAAAAATAACCGGCGTGCAAAAATCAAGTAAACGGCTGTCCGAAAGCGTTTTAAGGATAATTTCTAATCCAATGCCATTTAGGTCACCACATGAAAATCCTATAATTGGTTTTTGCGTCTCAATACTCATCCTGGCTATTTTAGAAGATAAAATTACGAATATTTGACCCAATAATAGCATGTTTATAGGTTAAGCGTACTTGGGAGGCTAACTAACACTTACGCCTTAGAATTGCTTACTTTTGCGTTGTGGAATATACACTCAAAAAATCGCTGGGTCAGCACTTTTTAAAAGACGAAAAAATTTGCGTTTCTATTGTGGATGCCATTCCAAATTGTGAGCGCCTTGTAGAAGTTGGGCCTGGTGCTGGTGCCCTCACAAAATATATTTTACAAAAGCCCGCACTCGATTTTAAGGCGGTAGAATTAGATGACGAAAAAGTAGCGTATCTCGAAAAATCATATCCAGCCATAAAAGGTAAAATTGTACATGAAAGTATTTTGGATTGTGCGCCCCCTTTTTTAGAACGATTTACGGTGGTTGGAAATTTTCCGTACAATATTTCTTCTCAAATATTATTTCGGGTACTCGAATGGAAAGATCAAGTACCCGTTATGGTTGGCATGTTTCAAAAAGAAGTAGCCAAGCGTATTGTATCGGGGCCGGGCAATAAAGATTATGGTATTTTAAGTGTACTCGTGCAAGCCTATTACCACGCCGAATATTTATTTGATGTACCTCCCGAATCATTTAATCCGCCACCTAAAGTTGATAGTGGTGTTATTAAATTAACACGCCGTAGCGACGTAGTAGACATGCGCTCCGAAAAATCATTTATTGCAGTTGTAAAAGCGGCATTTGGTCAACGCCGAAAAATGCTTCGCAATCCATTAAAAGGAATGTTTACCCCCGAAATACTACAAGAAGAAATATTTACCAAAAGACCAGAGCAGTTAAGTGTAGCAGATTTTGCAGCACTCACATTTAAAATGAAATAAATTTAACTTGTGAAACCTATTGTTATTATTACCGCACCGGTTCATCCATATTTAACGCAACGCTTGCAGGACAAGGGTTTTGAAGTAGTGTTGTCAGAAACAATCACCTACAACGAGCTAGCAAATAGTATTGCATCGGCTACTGGTTTAGTAGTAAGCACGCGTATAAAAATTGATCAACCCTTACTAGAAAAAGCAGCAGCACTAAAATGGATTGCTCGTCTTGGAAGTGGAATGGAATTAATAGATACTCATTTTGCTGCATCCAAAAATATTATTTGCGTAAGTAGTCCAGAAGGAAATGCAGGAGCTGTAGGGGAACATACGATGGCGCTTTTGTTAAATCTCATGAATAAAGTGAGTACTAGTTTTGCAGAGGTAAAAAACGGCTTGTGGATTAGAGGCGCTAATAGGGCCGATGCATTGATGGGAAAAACAGTGGGTATTATTGGCATGGGTCATACTGGAAATGCATTTGCAAGTAGGCTTCAATCTTTTGGCGTGCAAATTATGGCGCAAGATAAATACAAGCAGGAAACGGGTTTAAAAAATATTGAATTTGTAGAACTTGCTACACTTTGCGCCAACGCTGATGTAGTGAGTTTACATTTGCCATTAACGCCCGAAACACATCATTACGCATCTACTTCTTTTTTTGCTAGCCTAGTAAAATCGCCGTATTTTATCAATACTTGTAGGGGTAAAGTAGCAGACACAGCCGCTGTTATTGCTGCCTTAAAAAATGGTCAAATAAAAGCAGCTGGCTTAGACGTTTTAGAAAATGAAAATTTGGGCAGTTACGCTGAGGTAGAAAAAGTGCAGCTAGACTGGCTTTGCAGCCAGGCTAATGTGCTTATTACCCCACATATTGCCGGTTATAGCCATGAAGCCTTCTATTTAATGGCAAAAATTGTACTAGACAAGCTTGAAATCTGATTAAATTAATTATTTTTGACGTCCAACGCTGCAGTCAAATGTGGCGTTGTCTTTTTTACCCAACTTAAAGCTACTATATGAGCGATACGAATATGTATGTAACGATGGAGACATTTGAAAAAATGCGTGAAGAGTTACAAAAAATGAAATCTATAGACCGCCCGGCTGCTTCTAGAGCGATAGGTGAAGCGAGAGAAAAAGGGGATTTAAAGGAAAATGCCGAATACGATGCTGCTAAAGAAGCGCAGGGTATGCTTGAAGCAAAAATCAAGCAACTAGAAGGTGTGATTGCCAATGCTAAAATTGTAGACACTAAAACGATTGATACCAGTAAAGTAACTATACTTACCAAAGTGACTATTACCAATATGGCCACTAAAAAAACAGTTACCTATCAACTTGTAGGTGAAAAAGAAGCGGATTTGAAAGCACAAAAAATATCGGGCACTTCTCCAATAGGGAAAGGATTGATGGGTAAAGTAGTGGGTGAAGTTGCAGAGATTCAAACGCCTGCTGGTGTGTTAAAATTCAGGGTTGACAATATCACCGTTTAATCCCATTCTATGACTTTGTTTTCTAAAATCATTGCTGGAGAAATTCCTTCTTACAAAATTTTGGAAGATGAAAATTTTTATGCCTTTTTAGATGTGTTTCCACTTGTCGAAGGGCATGTACTCATTGTCCCTAAAAACGAAACCGATAAGTTTTTTGATTTACCAGATACATGCCTTCAAAAAATATTAGTATTTGCAAAACCTATCGCTGCAGCAATCGAAAAAGTATTTCCTTGTAACCGTTGCGGCATAAGTGTGGTAGGGCTTGAAGTGCCGCATGCGCACCTTCATTTAATGCCTATTAATAGCGCCAACGATATTAATTTTACAAAAGAAAAAATAAAGGTTACGCCTGAATTGTTGGCCTTGGTACAAAGCAAAATTGTAGCTGCTTTATAAGCAGTTAAGGCTACATTATAGTTTAACCTTTCCTGGATTTTTTGCAATAAAATCGTCCCATCCTTTAAATCCTTTTCCACCCGCTGCCGCTAGTGGCGACGAGCTTTGGTAGTAATGACAAAGTGCAACGGCGAGGGCATCTGTTGCATCAAAATATTGAGGCTTTACTTCTATTTGAAGGGTACGTTGTAGCATTTGCCAAACCTGGTCTTTACTTGCATTACCGTTGCCTGTAATAGATTGCTTTACTTTTTTAGGTGCATATTCGGTTACAGAGAGTCCAGTTTGCATGGCTGCTGCAATCGCTACACCCTGAGCCCGTCCTAACTTAAGCATACTTTGGACGTTCTTTCCAAAAAAGGGTGCTTCAATAGCAAAAGTAGTGGGCTGGTATAACTTAATGAGTTCTACAACCTTGGTATGAATCATTTCTAGGCGTGCATAAATATCTTTTTGCCCTGTTAGTTTTAAGGCATCTATAAGTATCACTTGCGGGGTACTATTTGTGATGCGTAGTAAAGCATATCCCATGAGTTGGGTGCCGGGGTCAATGCCTAATATGATCTGGTCTTTTTTCAATTTCATGTGAAATTACATGCTTCCTTTGAGATTCTACCTACTTTTGCTGCACAAGCTTTTTTGTATCATCTAAACGCTTCTAGCGCTGCAAAAGAAAATAAACATAATCGTTCAATACCTGTTGGCACCCATCTTATTTGTATGGCTATGTTATTCTATTTACCATCAAATAAATGAGCAAAAACAGCTGCCTAGTTTTATTGCCTCAGTACAACAAATACCAGCGGCTACGGCTTTTTTGTACTTACTTTTTATAATCCTATTAACTACTTTTAATTGGGGGCTAGAAGCTTTTAAATGGAAGCGACTAACACATAGGCTCGAACCACTTTCTTTTAAAGCAGCCTATGCCGCCATTTTAACGGGGCAGGCGGTTTCTTTTTCTAGTATTAACAGGGTGGGTGAATCTATTGGAAAATCAATGCTCTTATCTAATGGCAACCGTTTAAAAGGCGTGGTGCTTTCTTTTGTGACAAGTGCCAGTCAACTTTTAATAACCTTAGTAGCCGGACTAATGGCGACCATTTGGTTACTTCCGCACATTCGTTTTGAGTTACAGAATCAGTTGCATGTATCCGAAAGGATATTATCTATGCTATATGGGGCTTTGTTTTTTGTAGTTGGTTTATTTATTGTTTGCTATGCGGCCATTCCGTTTTTTGCAAACAAACTAGCCAAGGTATCCTTTTTTTCAAAATATGTTTATTTATTAGAGTCTTTACAAACGATTCCTAAACGTTTATTGATAGAGCTCTCCCTTATTTCAGGGGCTAGGTATCTTATATTTTTATTTCAATATTTGTTAATTTTTAAATTGTGTCAGGTACAAATAGAATCGATTACTATTATATCACTAACTGCTATTCTTTTTTTAATTCTTGCCATTATACCTACCATAACACTAGCAGAATTAGGCATTAGAGGGAAAGTGAGTTTGCTTTTATTTGGTACGTATAGTTCAAATACCCTTGGCATTTTGGCTGCGGCAGGCGGTATTTGGTTGTTAAATTTAATTATACCTGCTTGTTTAGGTGGTCTCATATTATTACGTTTACAGTATTTTAGAAAGCGTTCTTAACTATCGTCAGATGTTTAAAAAAATAACAGCCTACTTTTTTATTTGTCTTTTTCTGGCGCATCCCTTAAAAGCGGGGGATGATTTTTGTGGTATCAGAAATTTTGCTTTTAATAGCGGCGAAGAAATCAATTATAATTTATACTATTCGGTTATTGGTTTATACATCAATGCGGGTTCGGCAAAATTTACGGTAATGCAAGAAAAAATAAATGAGATTCCCGCATACCATGCAATCTGTATTGGCAATTCCAATAGCCGTTATGATTGGATTTTTAAGGTACGTGACCGGTATGAAACCTATGTAGATACGCTTCATTTACAACCTATTAAATTTATTCGAAACATAGAAGAGGGGAGTTATAAGAAGCAGGAAAACATTTTATTCAATCAACAACTTAATACCGCAACAGGAGCAGAAGGGGTTTATAAAATCCCAAATTGTGTGCAGGATGTTGTGAGTTCTATTTATTATTTACGCAATATAGATTTCAATAAATACAAGCCAGAAGATAAAATCCCGTTCAATTTGTTTTTAGACAATCAGGTATACAACGTGTATATCAAATACTTAGGTAAAGAAACTGTAAAAACACAATATGGAATTTTTAATGCCATAAAATTTAAACCTTTACTATTAAAAGGGACTTTATTTGAAGGCGGTGAAAAAATGACCATCTGGGTTACCGACGATTTAAACCATATCCCTGTACGAATCGAAAGCTCTATAATTGTAGGGAGTATAAAAGCGGATATGATGGGCTTTAAAAACCTCCGTTATCCTTTAAGTTCGCTGGTTAGTAAAAGATAGGCTTGCATTCTATTTTGTTAGTAAGGATCCGACTATAAGTCTTTAAGTGTAAAAGCTTCTCCCGCCCTAATCCCTTTTTCTGTTTGTATGAGTTTTACGCATTCATGCACTGCGTCGTGTTCAAAAAAGAGTATGAACTGCTTTTCAAATGCTTCCTGTAAAAAGGATTTCTTTTCTGTGAGCGTTGTTAATGGAAACATATCATAAGACATCACATAGGGAAGTGGCAAATGCCCCACCGACGGCAGTAAATCAGCCATATAAACGATGGTATGACCTTTGTAACTAATTTGAGGAAGCATCATTTTTTCGGTGTGTCCGTGCACAAACCGGATGTCAATATTATTTGTAAATGAAACGTTATGCAGTAGCCCGTTGCTAGTGAAATGAGCAGCAGGTGCGTTAATAAAGGAAAGTTGCCCTGATGCCTGAATAGGTAAAATATTTTCTTTTAAAAACGACGCTTTTTCACGCTCATTAGGTTCGGTAGCCCATTTCCAGTGTGTCTCATTACTCCAGTACGTTGCATTTTTAAAAGCAGGAATGAATCTATCACCGTCTTTTTTGATCGATCCGCCGCAGTGATCAAAATGCAAATGTGTTAAAAAAACATCCGTAATGTCATTAGGCGTATAACCATTTTTTGCTAAAGATTTTTCTAGGGTGTCATCTCCATGCAAATAGTAATATCCAAAAAACTTTGGATCCTGTTTGTCGCCCATACCATTGTCTACAAGTATTAAACGGTTGCCATCCTCTATGAGTAAACAGCGCATCGCCCAACTACACATATTGTTTGCATCTGCTGGATTGGATCTGTTCCAAATACTTTTTGGCACAACGCCAAACATAGCGCCACCATCTAGTTTAAAATTTCCAGCATTGATGCTATATAGTTGCATGTTTATCTAGCTTTGATGTTCGGTACAATAATATAAATCCTACGATAAAAAATATAGTTAATGCTAAAACTGAGTTTCTCTGTGATCCAGTAATTTCATTGATATATCCAAAACTAAACATGCCAATTACGATGGCAATTTTTTCCGTAACATCATAAAAACTAAAATAACTAGTTGTGTCATGTGTAACAGGCATTAGTTTTGAATACGTACTCCGACTTACCGATTGAATACCTCCCATTACAAATCCAACAACAACGGCTAAGGTATAAAATGGAACAACACTGTTTCGTGGTAAATAGTAGCCCATTACACAACCTCCTATCCAAATAAGTACGGCTATTTTTAAGGTATTAAAATTCCCATATTTAGTTGCCATTTTTGCCATTATATTGGCGCCAGGAATAGCTACTACTTGGATAATCAAAATGGCTAAAATTAAATTAGTGGTAGGAATATTTAATTCACTCTTACCATATAATGTTGCAGCTAGCATTACTGTTTGAACGCCCATATTATAAAAGAAAAATGCCGTTAAAAATCTTTTTAGGGTAGGTTGCGTTTTAAGCTCTAACCAAACTTTATGTAATTCTTTGTAACCTTGTGTAAATAAATTTTTGGTGTGTGCTCCTTTTACGCCATGTCCATCGGGTAGTCGGCCAATTGCAAGCCAACCAAATCCTATCCACCAAATACCTACGAGTAAAAACGATATTTGAGAAGCTTTACCAACGGTAATACCAAAAAGTTCTGGCTTTAATACAAAAACAAAACATATTAATTGTAATAAAACAGAACCAATATATCCCATTATAAATCCTTTTGCACTTACGCGGTCTCTATCTTCTGGTGCAGCAATTTCAGGTAAATACGAGTTGTAAAATACTAGGCTACTCCAAAATCCAATACATGCTATAATTACTGAAATCAGCCCTCCATAAATATGGTCCTTATCAAAAAAATACAAGGAAGCGCATGAAATGGAACCCATGGTACAAAAAAATCGAAGGAATTGTTTTTTATTTCCTCTGTAATCAGCAACGGATGATAAAATGGGAGATAGTATAGCTACGATCACAAATGCAATACCCAATATATAATTATACAATGCTGTATTTGAAAATTCGTAATTCCCAATTTTGATTTTGTCAACAATTGTTGCTTCATTACCATCTCCTGTAACGGCTTCGTAGTATGCCGGAAAAATAGTGGAAGTTATAACAAGGTTATAAACACTATTGGCCCAATCATACATAGCCCATCCATTAATTACTTTTTTGGGTGCTGTTTGCATGTAATCGTTTTTGTTTTCTTAAAGATAAGGGCTTCAAGTGCAAAACAAAAGCGGCTATCCAATTATTTTAATAAGCCTGTATAGATAAGTGCTAATAATATGATGCCCGCGATAATGCGGTACCATCCAAATAGTTTGAAGCCATGTTTTTGTAGGAATCCTATAAAAAACTTAATAGCGAGTAGTGCTACAATAAATGCAACTACATTGCCAAGCCCTAGTAGTATTAGATTTTCTTTGTTGAGTAGGATTTCAGGGGTTGTTTTATATGCCTTTAAGAGCTTATAACCAGTGGCGGCAGCCATGGTAGGAACGGCTAAAAAGAAAGAGAACTCTGCGGCTACATTTCTAGTCAATTTTTGTTGCATACCGCCAATAATAGTTGCAGCGCTGCGGCTCATGCCAGGTATCATTGCTAGGCATTGCCAAAAGCCAATGATTAAACCTTTATTGAAAGTAATTTTTTCTTCTGTCTCTATTGTTGGAGCACTAAAAAGTTTATCTACAAATAGTAAGACAACTCCACCTAATAGTAAGGTTACTGCAACCGTAGTTGGGCTTTCTAATAGTGCATCAATAGCATCTGATAAAACAAATCCAATAGCCAGTGCAGGCGTTACGGCCACTAATAGTTTGATGTAAAATTTCCAGTTGTTAAGCGGGAAAAACTTTTTATGGTAAAGTACCACTACCGATAAAATAGCACCAAGTTGGATGCATACTTCAAAAAGTTTAGTGAAATTATCTGAGGCAATTCCAAGTAATGAACTGGTGATTATCATATGCCCAGTAGAAGAAATAGGTAAAAATTCTGTTAATCCTTCTATAATAGCAATAACAACGGCTTCAAATAAATGCATGTAATTAAATTGGATAAAAAAGAGAGGCGCTAACGCTTATTCCCCTTTTTTAAAGATGGCATAAATTTCAATCACAAATCCTAGTATAATAACAATTGGCGCAATGGTAATACGGGTAGTACTATATACTTCTTTGGTGTCAAATACAGCAGGGTCAGTGCTTTTGCCACCACTGAGTAAATAAAATCCAATAGCAATTACAAGCCCACCAATGAGCATCCATGTATAATTAGATTTTGTAAAAAGGGTAGGCAAAGATTTTTTTTCCTGACTCATAATATGTTTTTGTAAATGTATTAAAATCGAAGATAAGAAGCGTTGTTTAATAAAGATCGTCCAGTTTCATTTTTAAATACTTGAGTACACTTCGGTATGTGCTGTATACCGATATACCCACGCCCATTAAAATAAGGCCGCCGTATAAAAATAAAGTGAGTTGAAAATCTCTAATGGCTTTTAGTTGAGGGAACTGACTTTCTGCCCAGCTTACAATGGTAAATACAAGTACAATGGCAATGCCTGAGCTTATCAAACCATTAATGATGGCCTTGATGGTTAATGGCTTAATAATAAAGCCGCGCGTTGCACCCACCATTTGCATGGTTTTAATTAAAAAACGGTTGCTAAACATCGCAAGTCTGATGGTATTGTCAATGCTAATAATTACAATGGAGCATAAAATTATGGCTACCACTAAAAAAATAAGTCCAATTTTAGAAGCCCTTTCGTTAAGGCTGGTAACTAAGCTTTTTGGGTATTGAAGATCGGTAAGTTGGTTGCCATAGCGCGCCATCAGCTCCGAAGCAATTTTGCTCAATGAATCTTGGTTTACGTACTCGGCCTTAGCAAAAAAATCAATGCTTTCTGGAAGTGGGTTAGAGTCTAAAATTTTAGCCCAATCTTCGCTATTTTCTTTGTTCCAGATGGCTTGCGCCGTTTGCTTGTTAACGTAGGTAACCGTCTTTGTATACGGGCGCTCCGCTATAAAAGCCTGAATTTGGCCAATCGTGTCTTTATTGAGGGTTCTGAGGTAGGCGCTTACACGGATATCTTCCTTAAAAGTATTACCAACGGAATTGATATTTAAGAAAAACCAACCCATGATGCCCATAATAAGCAGCACAAGAGCAACGCCCACAATACTATAGATGTAATTGGGTTTGCTGCGTTTCAAAGACATTTTAGCGCTATCCGTCATAGTAAATCAGGTAAATTGGGGTTATTTAGATTCAATTTCTTGTAAAATAAGGTTTTTTAGCTGCTTTTCTGCTAGGCCTCAAAGGTAGTGTTTATGCCTAAAGGCTTACCTTTGCAGCTCAAAATAGAACCAATTTTCACTTAAGTATAACGTAAAAAATAGTTGTAAAGTATACGACTAGCAAAGAGGCTTGAAACATGGAATATAATTTTAGTGCAATCGAAAAAAAATGGCAGGCAGCTTGGAAAGCGTCGGATGCCTATAAGGTGAGTAATGATTCTTCAAAACCCAAGTATTACGTGCTTGACATGTTCCCTTACCCAAGTGGTGCTGGCCTGCATGTGGGTCATCCGTTAGGGTATATTGCCTCCGATATTTTTAGCAGGTACAAAAGGTTAAAAGGGTTTAATGTGCTGCATCCCATGGGTTATGATGCCTTTGGGTTGCCCGCGGAACAATATGCGATTGAGCATGGGGTACATCCAGCAGTGAGCACCCATAAAAATATAGATACGTTTAGAGCGCAGCTCGATAATATTGGATTTAGTTACGACTGGAGTAGAGAAATTAGAACTTGCGAGCCTACTTATTACAAATGGACGCAATGGATTTTTTTGCAATTATTTAATAGTTTTTACAACACACAAAAAAGCAAAGCTGAGCCGATTCAACATTTAATCAACGCGTTTGAAAAAAATGGCAATGCGGTACATGAATGTCCTTCTGATGCAAATGTAAAATTTACGGCAGCTGAGTGGCAAGCCTATTCGAATCAGAGGCAACAGCAAATTTTAATGCAGTACCGCCTTGCTTTTTGTGGCCATGGTGAAGTAAACTGGTGCGAAGCACTTGGTACCGTTTTAGCCAATGACGAAGTGGTGAATGGGGTGAGTGAAAGAGGCGGGCATCCGGTGGTAAAAAAGAAATTACGTCAGTGGTATTTGCGCATTACTGCTTATGCAGATAGACTTTTGTCAGGCCTTGATACTATTGAGTTTAGTGAAGCCATGAAAGAAATGCAAACCAACTGGATTGGCAAATCTTATGGCGCCGAAATTGATTTTAAAATTGCTTCTGACGCACTCGATAAAGATGCTACTTTAACTGTTTATACCACAAGACCTGATACTATTTTTGGTGTCGATTTTATGGTGGTAGCACCGGAGCATGATATCATTGCATCGATCACTACCAAAGAACAACAAATTGCTGTATACAATTATATAGCGTATGTAAAAAGCAGAAGTGATAGAGAACGTCAAGCAGAGAAAAAAATATCGGGTTGCTTTACGGGTGCATTTGCAGTGAATTCATTTAATGGCAAACAAATCCCTATTTGGATTTCTGAATATGTATTAGCAGGGTATGGCACCGGCGCCATTATGGCGGTTCCATGTGGTGACGAGCGCGATCATAAATTTGCGCAACATTTTAATATTCCTATTACCAATATTATTGGAGATGCATATAACGGTACCGAAGCTAACGCAACAAAAGATGCGCCACTATATAATAGTGATTTCTTAAACGGTATTATCATGCGTGATGCCATTGAAATTGCGCTTGCAAAATTAGAAGCGTATGGTATTGGCAAACGCAAAGTGAATTATAAAATGCGCGATGCGGCCTTTAGTAGACAAAGGTATTGGGGCGAGCCTTTTCCGGTTCAATGGAAAAATGGCGTGGCGGTTGCACTCGATGAAGCCGAGCTTCCTTTGTTATTACCAGCGGTAGATTCTTATAGTCCGGGTCCGGAGGGCGAAGGTCCGCTTGCTAATATTCCAGCATGGGTAGAAAAAGAGTTGGAAACCAATACCATGCCGGGTTACGCAGGTAGTAGCTGGTATTTTTTACGCTATATGGATCCACACAATACGGATTTGTTTTGTGATCGTAACGTAAGTGATTACTGGAATCAAGTAGACTTGTATATTGGCGGTACCGAACATGCGGTAGGGCATTTGTTATACAGCCGTATGTGGACCAAAATTTTATTTGATCTTGGTCATATTGGTTTTGACGAGCCATTTAGAAAGCTATTAAACCAAGGAATGATTCAGGGAAGTAGCAGGTTTGTTTTTCGTAAAAAAGGAACCCAAGTGTTTGTTTCGGCAGGACTTGTGGGTGATACGGAGGTAGATAAATTACATGTAGATGTAAATATGGTGGACGGTGTAGAATTAGACATGGAAGCGTTTAAAAAATGGCGCAACAATGAATACGCAAACGCAAGTTTCGAATTAGAAAACGGAAAATATATTTGCGGCGTTGAGGTAGAAAAAATGTCCAAGTCTAAATTTAATACGGTTAATCCAGATATTTTAGTAGAAAAATATGGCGCCGATACATTTAGAATGTACGAAATGTTTTTAGGACCTGTAGATCAAAGCAAGCCATGGGATACCAAGGGTATTGAAGGTGTGCACCGGTTTATTAAAAAATTATGGCGCTTGTTTTTTGATGAAGAAAAAGGTGCGGTATACAATAGCGAGCCAGCGGGCCCGGCGGCTTTAAAAATATTACACCGCACCATTAAAAAAATCGAAGAAGATACGGAGCGTTTTAGTTTTAATACGGCAGTGAGTGCCTTTATGATTTGTGTGAATGATTTAGCAGATATTAAATGTCATTCTACAGAAGTGTTGTCACAACTACTTGTTTTATTAACGCCATATGCGCCACATGTGGCTGCAGAGTTATGGATGGCTACCGGTAATGAAGGATCTGTTTTAGACACGAGCTATCCGGTTTTTGATGCAAAGCATGTAACAGAATCTTCTAAAGAATATCCGGTAAGTATCAACGGAAAAGTGCGCACCAATATTTCTATTGCACTAGACGCCTCTGAACAAGAAGTTTCGGCTATTGTTTTAGCGGATACACTTATTCAAAAATGGATGGAAGGGAAACCTGTTAAAAAATTCATTTTTGTAAAAGGCCGAATGATTAATGTGGTAGTGTAGAACTGCTCTTTTTTAACTAGATTTGAAACATGTCTAACGCCAATTTAAATACCGACGCCTCTAATTTAACTTCTGCAGACAAGGAGTTTGAAAATACCATTCGTCCATCTGAAATCAATGATTTTTCGGGGCAGCCTCAACTCATTGAAAACCTAGTTATTTTTATTAAGGCTGCAAAGCTTAGAGGTGAAGCATTAGACCACGTTTTATTTCATGGCCCTCCCGGACTAGGTAAAACAACCCTGAGCCGTATTGTGGCTAATGAACTTGGCGTAAATATTAAAGAAACATCGGGTCCTGTTATAGAAAAGCCAGGCGATTTAGCCGGCCTACTTACCAACTTAGGTCCCAACGACGTTTTATTTATAGATGAAATTCACCGCTTAAGTACTGTTGTAGAAGAATATTTATACGCTGCGATGGAGGATTTTAGAATTGACATTATGATTGATTCTGGCCCTAACGCACGCAGTGTTCAAATTAATTTAAATCCATTTACACTGGTTGGGGCTACCACTAGATCAGGATTATTAACGGCGCCACTACTATCCCGTTTTGGTATTAAATCAAGACTCGAATATTACCAGGCCGATACCCTTCAAAAAATTATTGAAAGAAGCGCCACTATTTTGAATACAAAAATTAATACTGACGCCGCTTTTGAAATTGCGCGCAGAAGTAGAGGAACACCTCGTATTGCCAATGGACTACTTCGAAGGGTAAGAGATTTTGCACAGGTATTAAATGACGGCAAAATTGATTTAGGCATCACTCAACATGGATTAAAAGCATTGAATGTAGATGCGCACGGATTAGATGAAATGGATAACCGCATTTTGCTTACCATCATAGATAAATTTAAAGGGGGTCCTGTAGGCTTAACCACTATTGCTACTGCGGTTGGTGAAGAAGCGGGCACAATCGAAGAAGTGTATGAGCCTTTTTTAATTCAAGAAGGATTTTTGCAACGCACGCCTAGGGGTAGAGAAGTAACGGCCAAAGCGTATACACACCTTGGCCGTTTAGCAGGCTTATCTAACAAGCCCAATTTATTTTCTGAATAGGAATGACTAAGGAGCTACCAGTCTAAATCCGTTACCATGAATGTTAACGATTTCGATTTGTGTATCTTCTTTTAAGTACTTGCGTAATTTGGCAATGTACACGTCCATACTTCTTCCGTTAAAATAGGTGTCACTCCCCCAAATCTTTTTGAGTGCTCTTTCTCTTGGAAGCAAATCATTTTTATGTTCTGCTAACATTTTAAGTAGTTCATTTTCTTTAGGCGATAAAATATGAACCGTAGCGCCAATTTTTAATTCACGAAGTCTTGGATTAAAATGATAACCTCCTAAATCAAATTCAATATTGTCATTGATTCTATTTTCTTCTTCGCCTCGCTTAAGCATCGCTTTGATTTTTAAAAGCAATACTTCGCTATCAAAAGGCTTGGTAATATAATCGTCGGCACCAAGCTTGTAACCCTGAATAATATCTTCTTTCATTGTTTTTGCACTTAAGAAAAATAGGGGTATATCTGGATCAACATCTCTAATTTCTTCGGCTAGTGTAAAGCCATCCATATTAGGCATCATCACGTCTAACAAACAAATGTCATACTTTTCACGCTGAAAAGCGGCCAATCCCAAACGGCCATCGCGCTCTAGTGTTACATCGTAGTCTGTGAGTTCTAGGTAGTTTTTTAAAACCATGCCTAAGTTGGTATCATCTTCACAAAGTAAAATCTTGTATTTTTTTGCTTCTTCCATGGGATACTATTTTATGTGAAATAAAGGTAAATTAATAAGTGTTGATGCAGTTGAACTTCCAATATTTTGTTAAAACAATTTTAAACGAGCTGTATCGTGCCGTCTTCGTTCATTATCAATCTGTTCTCAGATTCCAAAAACCGAATCACTTCCAATATGGTTTCTTTTTTTTCGAGACCAATGCTAGCAAAGATGTTGGCGGTGGGGGTGGGTGTTTTGCCAACTAATACAAATAGAGCTTTTTCTATAGCAGCAAAGCTCGCTTCGGCAAGTTTATTTTTTTTATGAGACAGGCAGTAATCGCAAATACCACAGCGCTCTTTGTCTATGTCTCCAAAATAGTTGCCTATAAAAACACTGCGGCAGCATTCTGGGTTTGTTGCAAATGTTACAAGGGTATTAATCCGGGCGGTAAAAGCTTCTTTTCTTTTGAGGTACTGGTCTTTATCAATGTGTAAAAAAGCAGCCGGTGCACGATTCACTAAAAAATGAATTTGCGGTGTTTCTTTTTGAGGCAAATATTCAATAATGCCCATAGCTGCTAATTGTTGAAGCTGCTTTTGTACGCCCATTACATCTAATTTGCAAATGCCTCCTAATCTTTTTTCAAATACCGAAATACGATTATCAAAAATGCCCTGGTAGCTTCTTAGTAGTGCTTTAATAAGGGGTTCAAATACGGGGTAAGCCGCTTCAAAGTCTTCTAAACTTTCTTTGGAGCAGGTAAAGCAAACTTGTGTGGGTAAAAATATATTTTCTGAAAATTGAATATGCCCTTCAAGCTCCAATACTTTTAATGTTTGGGTTACGATTGCAAGGTCTAATTTAAAATTGTTGCAAAACTCCAATACATTAAAATCATAATAGCTGCCTTCGCCAATGCCCACCGGTAGTTGTAAATAATTGGCAATCGATTGATACATATTTTTAATCACATCAATGGCTGGAAACCTAGTCTCATGTAGGTTACGGGCCTTGGATATATCGGCACTAGTGGTTAGTAAAACCGCATATGCTTTTTTGCCATCACGGCCTGCTCTACCTGCTTCTTGGTAATAATTTTCGAGACAATCAGGCATGTCGTAATGAATAACAGTGCGTACATCATCTTTATCGATCCCCATACCAAATGCAGAAGTGCACACCATGATGCGCGTTTCTCCTACCATCCATTTCTTTTGTTTTAGCTGCCGTTCGTCTGCGTTGAGTCCTGCATGATAATAATCGGTACTTATTTTTTGGAGCTGTAATAGTTCGGCAATATCTTTTGTTTGTTTTCTAGTGTTGCAATAAACAATGCCGCCTCCTTTTACACTTTTAATAATTTCGAGTGTCTTATTGATCTTGCTTTCTACTTCAAAATAACTATAGGAAAGTGCAGGACGTTTATAGGGTTGTCTATAAATAGCGTGTTCCTTAAATGATAATTTTTCTATTATGGTAGCTTCTACTTCTTTGGTAGCGGATGCCGTTAGTGCGATAACGGGCACGCCAAGTAGTTCTTTTCTTAGATCCGCAATACGCAAATAGGGAGGTCTAAAATCGTAACCCCACTGCGCAATACAGTGCGCTTCATCTACCGCAATCAGTGAAATGTCTAGTGCGGGTAAATATTCTTTAAATAAATTAGATTCGATGCGCTCTGGCGATAGGTATAAAAATTTATACGCGCCGCTTGTACATGCTTGCAGTGTTTCTTTAACGGCGCCAAAAGGCATGCCACTATGAATTACAGCCGCTTCAATTCCTTTTTTTTGCAGGTTGTTTACCTGATCCTGCATGAGTGCAATGAGTGGGCTAATGACGAGGCACATGCCATCTTGTAAGAGCGCGGGCACCTGAAAACAAATAGATTTACCACCTCCGGTAGGAAGTAATGCCAACACGTCTTTTTTGGCCAATACCGCATCAATGATATCCGCTTGTAGTGGCCTAAACCCTTCATGCCCCCAGTATTTTTCTAGTATTTGTAATGGCTTTGACATGCGGCGCTTAACGTGTTACCCTTTTAAAATTGAGCCGTATAGAATTAATTGCAAGTACCACATCACTAAGGCCCATTACAAGTGCGCCAAATGTTGGATTTAAATAACCAAGTGCAGCAACTGGAATGGCAACAATATTATAGGCAAAAGCCCAAAATAAATTTTCTTTGATTGTGCGGTATGTGTGTTTGCCAAGTCCTAAGGCCAGTGGTAAATTTTTAATGCCATGATTCATGAGTACCACTTGTGCGCTTTGCATGGCTATCTGCGAAGCCTCACTTAACGAAACGCCGACAGTGGCTTTAGCAAGCGCTGGCGCATCATTGATGCCATCACCCACCATAACAGTAGGCGCTTGGAGGGTTAGGCTTCCAATTTTATCTAATTTATTAGCGGGCGTTTGCTCGTAATAAAACTCAGTGATGCCTAATTCATTTGCAACGAGTACACATTTCTCTTTTTTATCACCACTTAATAAAATGGGTTGAAGGCCCATGCGTTTTAGTGTTGCTATTACTTCTTTAGCTTCTAGTCTAATTTCATCTGCAACATCTATATAGCCCAGTAAAATATTATTTTTTAAAAGGTATACATTGTGGCTATGGTCTGTGGTATGTTGTGTAGCAACTTTAAATGAACCAGCTATATAGGTATTGCCTTCTTTGTCGATGGCAAACATGCCTAGTCCTTTTTGTTCTTCAATTTGTTGCCAACGGATATCGTCTTTTGTTTTCCATGCTCCCGCAATGGCGTTTGCAATGGGGTGGTTGGCATATTTTTCTAATGAAAAGGCAATTTGCTTAAAGGTGTTTTCATCAATAGCAGCAGTAGGCGCCAACGTAAAACCAGTAACGGTAAATTTACCAGTAGTAATTGTTCCTGTTTTATCAAACACAACCTGCTTAATACTTTTAAATATTTCTAAGCTTCTTGCATTTTTAAACAGCACACCATTGCGTGCAGCTCTACCAAGCCCAACAGCAATGGCTGCGGGTGTTGCGAGTCCCATGGCGCATGGGCATGAAATTACAAGTACGGCAATACCTCTTAGTAAAGAACTACTAAAGGGAAGCGAGGCAAAAAAATAATTTCCTACAATCGTGAGTAATGCAATACCAATAACAGTAGGCACAAAAATGGCGCTAATTTTATCGGCGAGTTGTTGAACGGGAGGCTTTTCTGTTTGTGCATCTTTTACAAGTTGTAAAATGTGTGCAAGTACTGTATTTTCTCCAACAGCTGTTATGTAAGCTTTGATGGTGCCCGATTCCACCATGCTACCCCCAATGAGTAGATCGTTCATTTTTTTAATAACCGGTACGCTTTCTCCAGAAATAATAGCTTCGTTGATACTGGCTTCACCCCATAAAATTTTGCAATCCATGGGTACTGTTTCACCATTTTTAATAAGTACAATATCGCCTACTTTTAAACTGGTGTTTTCTACTGGAAATATGAGCTCTTGATGGTTTTCATCAAAGGCAATAAGATTGGCCATTGTCTTTTGCGACACGGCTAATTTTTTTAAAGCCGCTTGTGTTGTTTGTACCGATCTATCTTCTAGCCAGTTACCCAAAAAAACGAGCGTTAAAATGGTAGCCGAGGTTTCATAAAATAAATAATGTTCCGCTTCTCCAATAAGGGTTCCATATAAACTATATCCAAATGCAGCAACGGCGCCTAATGCCACAAGTACATTCATATTTGGAATGCCCTTTGCAATACTAAGGATCGCGCTTTTTCCAAAGTAGGACATGCCTACAACAAAAACAGGAATCGTTAAACCCAGTTGCACAAAGGGATTCATGAGTATATGAATATGTACGCCTGGAATCATGTGCAGCATAAGCGGCAATGTAAAAACCAAGCAAAACCAAAAACGTTGCAGGGGCGAACTAAATATTTTTTTTGAAATATTGTCTGTGTTTAATCCTTCTCCAGCCACTTGATAACCCAATGATTCTATCTCCTTTTGTAATGCTTTTTTATTGGTATTTTCGGGGGCGTTAAAACGTACTTCGCCACCCATAAAGTTCACCTTTACTTCCTGCATACCTAACCCCGTAAGCACTTTGTCTACGCTAAGTGCACAGTTGGTACAGCTCATGCCTTTTACCTTCCAATTCACTTTTTCCATAAGACGTAATTTGGTACAAAGTTACTTCATTCGGAGGCCTTTGTTTGTATATTTGTTTCATGGATCAAAATTTTACCCTAGACCAAATTAAGGAAGTGGCGGCCGCTGTTTGGGCCGAAGGAAAGGATACCGCTGTTTGGGCTTTTTATGCCCCTATGGGGACTGGTAAAACCACACTCATCCATGCCATTTGTGAGGCATTAAGCGTTACCGACACGGTGAGTAGTCCAACTTTTGCGCTCGTAAATGAATATCAGCATAATGGTGGTAGTATTTTTCATATGGACTGGTACCGATTAGGGTCGTTAGAAGAAGCTGTTAGGGCAGGCATAGACGAGCATTTGCATAGTGGCGACACCTGTTTTATTGAATGGCCCGAAAACGTACCTGCGCTTTTAACCGGGCCCGTATTTGAACTACGCCTATCCCTCATTGATGAAAAAACGAGACATATATATTCTAGTGTAAAATGCTAACTTTATAGACAACCAGGCTAGTCACTAGCAAACACAAATAATTATGGCTACTAGTAAACCTACTATTTCTACTTCTTTTTTATACGAAACCCTCGAAGAAACTTTAGATATCAAACCACTTGGCGCGAAACTGCAGATTGGTATTCCCAAAGAAACAGCGTTTCAAGAAAATAGAATTGCATTAACCCCCGAGGCGGTGGGTGTTTTGGTTTCCAATGGTAACGAAGTTTCTATTGAGCATTTAGCCGGAGAAGGCAGCCATTACTCCGATGCCGATTATAGTGAAGCGGGCGCTAATATTGTATTTGATAGGCATGAAATTTTTAAGTGTCCAATACTTGTAAAAAGTGCACCTATTGTTTCTGAAGATTTACCCTTATTACAACTCAATCAAATTATTATTTCTCCCATCCATTATTCTGCGTTACAACAGGAGGATATCCAAAAAATGATGGAGAAAAAAATTACAGCATTAAGTTTCGAAAATTTTAAAGATGCTAGTGGCACCTATCCAATTGTGCGCAGCATGAGTGAGATAGCGGGTAGTGCCGTTATGCTAATTGCAGCACAATACCTGAGTAGTTTTAATAAAGGCAAAGGCGTGCTACTAGGCGGCATCAGCGGTATTCCGCCAACTAAAGTAGTCATTGTAGGCGCTGGTATTGTCGGCGAAAGTGCTACCAGAAATGCACTTGCGCTAGGCGCCTCTGTAAAAGTATTTGACAACGATATTTATAAACTCAAACAACTTCAAAATAATGTAGGGCAACGTGTTTGGACTTCTGTGTTAGAGCCTAAAATTTTAGCCAAGCAATTAAAAACTTGTGAAGTGGCAGTTGGTGCATTAAGTAACGAATATGGCAGAGCGCCTGTTGTGGTTACCGAAGAAATGGTAGCTGCCATGAGGCCAGGCAGTATCATTATTGATGTAGCCATTGACAGAGGTGGTTGTTTTGAAACAAGTGAATTAACGAGTCATGAAAAACCAACTTTTGTAAAGCACGGCGTTATTCATTATGGCGTTCCAAATATTCCATCTGGTTTTGCAAGAACGGCAAGTCAGGCCATTAGCAATGTATTGATGCCACTGATGCTCACAATTAGTGATGAGGGTGGATTAGATGAAATGCTATGGCATGATATGAATTTTAGAGAAGGTATTTATTTGTTTAAGGGCGCTTTAACCGATTTTTATATCAGTCAAAAGTTTGACTTAAAATACACCGACCTTAATTTATTGATTGCCAGTAGACGTTAATCTTATGAATTGATCATTATGGAAAGAAGGAATTTTTTAAGAAACAATATCCTAGCGGGTGCTGCACTGACAGCAGGTTCTATGCCTTTATTTGGCAATGTGGCTAGCAAAACAACTGTAAATGCTGGAGCGCTCGATTCAAAACCATTTACTGCCAATTATGCTATTCATGATGGCATGTTTGCTGCACATGCAGGACCTGATTTTATGGAGCAAATCAAATTTGCACATAGTATAGGCTTTAGATCTATAGAAGATAATGGCATGATGTCCCGCACACCAGAAATGCAACAAAAAATTGGTGATACACTTGCCCGGTTAAACATGCGTATGGGCGTGTTTGTAATTGCCTATGATAACTGGCCATTACAAACTTCTTTAACAAGTGGTGACAAACAGTGGCGCGAAAAGTTTATAAAATATTGTAACGATTCGGTTGAAGTAGCTAAAAGATGTGGTGCCAAATGGATGACGGTGGTGCCTGGTAATTTTGACCGTAAACTTCCAATGGGTATTCAAACGGCTAGGGTTATTGAGTCGCTCAGGTATGGTACCGAAATTTTAGAGAAGCATAATTTAGTAATGGTATTGGAGCCATTAAGTGATACCCCTGATTTATTTTTAAGACATACTGATCAAACCTATGCAATATGCAAGGCGGTTAATAGCCCTTCTTGTAAAATCTTATTTGATATGTACCACATGCAAAGAAATGAAGGCAATATGATCGCTAATATCAACTTATGCTGGGATGAAATTGCGTATTTCCAAATAGGAGATAATCCTGGACGTAACGAGCCTGGTACCGGTGAAATGAATTACCAAAATTTGTTCAAACATATACACAACAAGGGTTACAGAGGTGTTTATGGAATGGAGCATGGTAAGGCAGGATCCGGTAAAGAAGGTGAAATTGCGCTCATTAATGCGTATAGAGCTGCCGATAATTTTACTGTGGGAAGCTAATCTTTCCCATGCTGAGTTTGGGTGATCCGACAACTGCTTCGTTGGCTAAAATGGCAAACAATACCGCTTCTTTTGCATCCGGATGTACATCCAGTGTTTCTAAATTTTTAAATGAAGCACCCGGGCACATGTTTTGTAACTGTTGCATAATATAGGCGTTATGAATACCGCCGCCACTTGCATAAATGACTACATTTTTACTAGTATCATCTACAACTTTATGGATACCAACTGTTATTACACGCGCTGAAATATAACTAAGCGATGCAACCATATCTTCATGTGCCATGTTATTAATTCCAGCACTTTTACAAGCCGCCTCAATAAACGCTAGATTAAATAATTCGGGTCCAATGGTTTTAGGAAACGCAGCACTAAAAAAAGGATGTGCTAACACTGCGTTTACAAAGGCTTCGTTAATACTACCCGTGCTTGCAATATCGCCGTTTGCATCGTAGCTAAGGCCAGCATAATTTGCTTTCACATAACTATCTATAAGTGTATTGGCGGGCCCTACATCAGTGCTAATAATATCTGTGGTTTGTCCGGAAGGTAAATAGGTGAAATTGGCAATGCCGCCCATATTTAATAAAACTCTATTCTCGGTTTCACTAGCAAATAAAATAGTATCGCCAAATAAAGCCAGTGGTGCACCTTCGCCACCAGCTGCAATATGCTTTTGTCTAAAATCACTAATGGTAATAATGCCTGTTGCAGTACTTAATATATCACCATCTCCAATTTGTAATGTTGCATTACCATAGTCACTTTGCGAATGCATAGATATTGGCGCATGGTAAATGGTTTGGCCATGGCTTGCAATTAAATCGATACTTGTACTAGCGATACCCCAGCTTGTCAGCGCCGACAAAACCATGCTGGCGTGAACCCTTGCTATATGTGCATGTAAAATGGTTACTTGTTCAAGATTTACAGCTTTAATTGAAAATATTTGAGCAATGGTAGCTTTAAATGCGGAATCGTATGGAATAGTAGTGTGGTGTGTAACGTTAATTTTTGTGTGCTTACCGCTCCCCATAATTTTACAAACAGCAATATCAAGTCCATCAACAGACGTGCCGCTCATGAGCCCCACAATAGTTCTTTCATGACTACATGCAATGCGGTAAAGCGCTTTTATATTCGGGTTCATGCTTATTTGTACTTTTTAATATCAATCACTTCTTCACAAAAATTATATTCTAATCTATCATTGCTACTTACAATAATTAATTTATTAGATGCGAAGTTTTGAATGAGTGATTGATAAAGCGCATAGCCTGTTTCGTCTAAATTGGTGCAGGGTTCGTCTAAAAATAAAACGGGCACGTCAGAAAAAATAGCTTGTGCTAATTTTATACGCTGCTTCATACCGCTCGAATAATACCTGATTTGTTTGTTGGCGGCAGCAGTAAGTCCTATTGTTTCTAATATGCTACTGGGTGTGATGCCTGGGATAAAAGATTTAAAGCTTTGGTGGAAAGCTAAAAATTCAAGCGCGGTCATTTCTTCTATGAGTGTCAGATAAGGCGCACAAATACTAAGCTGCGTAAAGGCATTTTCAGGGGCAAGTTCGTTACCTGCTACACTGTATTGAATATGACCTTCCGATAAAGTGGTGCTACCTGCAATTATATGCAGTAGCGTGCTTTTGCCAGAACCATTGGGTCCGGTAATCGCATATTTTTTTCCTGCAATAAACGTATGGGATAGTCCGCGAAAAATCCATTCCCGATTGTATTTTTTTCCAGTTTGCTCGAGTTGGATTTGCATGGTATTAATCTTCTTCGCTTGTGCCTTTTACAAATCTTTTAATAATACCTCTGCCACTTTCTCTAATAAAAGTAACAATCTCATCACGCTCGTCACTTGCTGGTAATTCTTCTTCAATAAATTCTAGCGCTTGTGTAGTGTTAAGTCCTTTATTAAAAATTATACGGTAGATATCTAATATATGGTTGATGCGCTCGAGTTCAAAACCTCTGCGTTTAAGACCTACACTGTTTACGCCGCCGTAACTAAGTGGGTTGCGCACCGCTTTAATATAAGGAGGCACGTCTTTACTTACAAGGCTACCTCCGGCAATGTAGGAGTGTTGACCAATGGTTACAAACTGGTGAACGGCACTCACGCCAGCAATCCAAACCCAGTCACCTAATACAACGTGGCCAGCTAATTGTACGCTATTACTTAAAATACAATGATCTCCAATTACACAATCGTGCGCAACGTGCGAGTATGCCATGATTAAGCAGTTGTTACCTAATTTGGTTTTCCAACGATCGGTGGTGCCTCTATTGATGGTTACAAATTCACGAATGGTGGTATTATCTCCAATTTCTACGGTGGTTTTTTCGCCTTCAAATTTTAAATCTTGTGGAACAGCACCCAATACGGCGCCCGGAAATATTCTGCAATTTTTTCCAATACGTGTTCCATCCATGATGGTCACATTACTTCCAATCCATGTGCCTTCGCCAATTTGTACATCACCGTGTATAACAGTGAATGGATCTATTTTTGCGTTGGGTGCAACTTTTGCATTAGGATCTATGTACGTATACGGATGAGTCATGTGTTTGTTTTAAAGTACTTCGGCTCTTTTAACTACTTGCGCTACAAGGTCTGCTTCTGTGGCTACTTTGCCACCTACATAAACCGTACCGCGCATTTCGCAGATGCCTCTTCTGATCGGGCTTATAAATTCAAGTTTTAAAATCATGGTATCGCCAGGCCTTACCATTTGTTTGAATTTACAATTGTCTATTTTTAAAAAGTAAGTATCGTATTGTCCTTCCGGCATCGAATTGATACATAAGATTCCACCTGTTTGTGCAAGTGCTTCAATTTGTAAAACGCCTGGCATAACGGGATTGCCCGGAAAGTGTCCAGGAAAAAACCATTCGTTGAAAGAAACATTTTTTATACCAACAATGTAGGTATCCGTTAACTCAATGATTTTATCTACAAGTAAAAACGGATGTCTGTGCGGTAATGTTTTTTCTATTTGTACCAGTGATAATACCGGTGGGATAGTAGGGTCATAAACGGGTACATCTTTAACGTGTTTATTTTTTTTGATGTACTGTTTAATTTTTTTAGCAAACGCAACGTTGCTGCTATGACCAGGTCTATTGGCAATAATTCTACCTTTAATTGGGTAACCAATAAGTGCTAAGTCACCAACAATATCCAGTAGTTTGTGTCTTGCAGGCTCGTTCGGGAAACGTAGTTCTAAATTATTTAAATAGCCTTCGCTTTTTACTTCAATTTTTTCGCGCTTAAACACTTTTGCAAGCCTTGTCATTTCATCATCCGTTACGGGCCTGTCTACTACAACAATGGCGTTATTGATATCGCCACCTTTAATTAAATCGTTGTCTAGTAAGGCTTCTAGCTCATGTAAAAAACAAAATGTACGGCAAGGTGCAATTTCAGTTCTAAAATCTTTGATGGTTTTTAAACCTGCGTGTTGCGTTCCTAATACCGGACTATTAAAATCAATAAGTGTTGTAATTTGATAATCAAGTGCAGGTAATACGACCATTTCTACGCGCTTCTCTTCGTCGTAATGAAAAATATTTTCATCAATGCTATACCACTGTTTGGTAGCATCTTGTTCTAGTACACCAGCTTTTTCGATGAGCTCAATAAAAGGTGTTGAGCTACCATCTATAATTGGAATTTCTGGACCGTTTACTTGAATAAGAACATTGTCAACACCCATGCCCACAAGCGCCGCTAAAATATGTTCGACAGTACTCACTTTTGCATCACCCATTTGTAAAGTGGTACCTCTACTTGTGTCGGTTACCAAATCACAATCGGCCTTAATAATAGGCTCGCCCGCTAGGTCGGTTCTTTGAAATTGAAATCCAAAACCCGGGTTGGCAGGTTTTAGTGTCATGTCTACAAGTGCGCCTGTATGTAAACCAGTTCCACTAATACCAATAGAGCTTGCTAGTGTATGTTGTTTGTCTGGGTTAAAATGTTGGTCCATGCTAGAATGTTAAATACGATAAAATCTAGCGCAAAAATATGATTTATGGGTGGTTAAACCACTGTTTTGGTCTGTTTGGATCCATTTTGAAGCATATCTGCTAGTAATTTTTCCAATTCTTTAACCCTTTTTTCTAATTCTGGGAGTTGTCTTGTGTACACTTGGGCTTTTAAAGACTGTTTTGCGTCTTCGGCGGGGAAGCCTGCATATGATTTTCCTTCACCGTCTAAATTTTTGGTGACACCAGCTCCACCGGCAATTTTAACCCCGTTTGCGATGGTTAAATGACCTGCAATGCCTGCCTGACCACCAATCATAATTTTTTGACCCAGTTTGGTGCTGCCACTAATGCCTGTTTGAGCGGCAATAACGGTTTGACTGCCAATTTCTACATTATGGGCTATTTGAATGAGGTTATCTAGTTTAACCCCCTTTTTAATAATGGTAGAACCCATGGTGGCCCTGTCAATGGTGGTGTTTGCCCCAATTTCTACCTGATCTTCTATTATTACATTGCCTATTTGAGGTACTTTTTGGTAGCTGCCATCGGGTTGAGGCGCAAAGCCAAATCCATCACTTCCAATAACGGTTCCGGCATGAATCATCACGTCATTTCCAATCACGCAATCTTCATAAATTTTAACACCTGAATGAATGGTCGTGTTGTTACCTATAGAAACGTTTTCTGCGATATAAGCACCCGGAAAAATTTTGGTGTTATTGCCAATGGATACTTTTTCGCCAATGTATGCAAAGGCACCCACAAAAACATCCGTGCCAAGGGTTGCAGTACTTGCAATATGGCTAGGTATTTCAATACCTTTTTTTTGCTGCGCTTTTAAGTTTTGATACGTGGTTAAAAGTGTTGCAAATGCAGTGTAAGCATCTTTAACGCGAACGAGTGTAGCCGAAATATTTTTTTGTAATTGTAAACTTTCATTTACAATAATAAGAGACGCTTTTGTCGTGTATAAATATTCTTCGTATTTAGGGTTGGATAAAAAAGCAAGTTGCCCGGCTGCAGCTTCCTCAATTTTTCCAAAAGAGGTAACAGTAGTATCCGGATTACCTTCGATGGTACCTGAAACGAGTAAAGCTATTTGTTGAGCAGTAAATTGCATACTAGAATATTATAGTAGTTGACAAATGTAATTTTTTTTGACAGCAGCAGATAAATTTTGATGAATCAGCGCATTGTCAATTAATGAAATGTCTTTGATACTTCCATCTTTAAATAAAATATTGATGCGTTCGTCTTTGGTTTGGTAGAGTGTATTGGTTGCTTCTCCGGTAAAACATACATAGTCCACTTCGGATGCATCTAAATTAAATGCATCGATACTTTCCTTTTGTTTAGCAGCAATGGCAGCAGGTAAAAAAGGTTCCGATTGAATGGTTGTTTTGTATAGTTGACGGGTTAAAAAACGGCTACACAAAAGCGATAAAACCTTTTCTGGATGTGCACTCCAGCGTTTTATGGCGTGCATGATATCATGGTCATCTAAACTGCAAAACTGCTCGAGCGCAAATGCGTCCATAACACCTGTAAAGGTTCCTAAAAAATAATCCAGTGCCGATCCCGTTTGCATGGCAGCATCGGTATCTGTATACAAACTACGTGCACGCTCTAAAATTTTAACCAACATTTTTTCGGCAGATAAAACCGTTTTGTGTAGGTATACTTGCCAATACATTTGTCTGCGTGCTACTAAAAATTTTTCGACCGAATAAATGCCTTTTTCTTCAATCATGAGTTGGCCATCAACTACTACAAGCATTTTTAAAATACGGTCGTAACCAATAACGCCTTCGCTGACGCCGCAAAAAAAGCTATCTCTACTAAGGTAGTCCATTCGGTCTACGTCGAGTTGTCCACTAATGAGTTGGTGTAAAAAAGGCTTGTGGTATGCGTTTGTAAATATTTGTATAGCTAGTGTTAATTGACCATCAAACGCCGCATTCATTTCATGCATAATTTGAAGTGAAAGTGCTTCATGGTGAACACCTTTTACCACCACATGTTCTAGTGCATGCGAATAAGGTCCATGTCCAATATCGTGTAATAAAATTCCCGCTTTAACTGCGATCTCTTCTTCTTCTGTAATAATAGTGCCCTTACTTCTTAATTCATTAACAGCATTACCCATTAAATGATATGCGCCTAATGAATGATGAAATCTGGTATGAACGGCGCCTGGATACACGAGTTGACCCATGGCCATTTGTGTAATCCTTCTTAATCTTTGGTAATACGGATGGGCAAGAATCGAAAAAATCAGGGGATGATTGATCGTGATAAATCCGTAGACCGGGTCGTTGATGATTTTTCTTTTTGGTGCTACCATGCCTGTTGTTAAATTGTTAAACTGCCACCTGTTGGCCGCTGCGAAAATACAAATAGAAGTTCGATAGCAAAGAATGAAATAGATTTACGGAGCGTTTTTTAACTAAATACCTACAATTGATGCATTTAGGAAGGATTTTATGGGTTGACGATGAAGTAGATAGCCTACAGTCACAACAAATCTTTTTAACACAAAAAGGTTATGAAGTAATCACGTTTACCAATGGGTATGACGCTATCGAATACTTGGGATCCAGCGTTGTAGACGTGGTGCTTTTAGACGAAACCATGCCCGGCATGAGTGGACTTGAAACCCTGAGCCGCATTAAAATGGATCATCCGCACCTACCGGTAGTGCTGATTACAAAAAATGAAACCGAAAACCTCATGAATGAGGCCATTGGTAGACAAATTAGTGATTACCTAATCAAGCCGGTTAATCCGAGTCAGGTCTTATTAAGCCTTAAAAAAATTATCGATAAAAAGGACCTGGTAGCTGCAAGTACTACGGCTGCCTACCAGCAAGAATTTACCAAGCTATTTATGCAGCTCCAGGAGAATCCTGATTTTCATGAATGGCAGGAAATTTATAAAAAACTAGTGTACTGGGAACTTGAAATGGAGAAATCCGATAGTCCCGAAATGCGTGCTATTTTACAGGCACAAAAAAAAGAAGCCAATACCGCCTTTTTTAAATACATCAGTAAAAATTATGCGGGCTGGGTAGCACCTGGCGCAGCAGATGCGCCCATTATGAGCCATCAGCTTTTGCAGTTTAAAGTACTACCGCATGTAGAAAAAGGAACCAGTACTTTTTTTATTTTAATTGACAATTTGCGGTTTGATCAGTGGAAAGCCATTCAGCCCATTTTTCAAGAACATTTTAGGGTGCTAGAAGAAGACACTTTTTATTCCATTTTACCAACCGCTACCCATTATTGTAGGAATGCTATTTTTTCTGGGATGCTTCCAATAGACATCGAAAAGAAGTTTAAGGAGGAGTGGAAAAACGACGATGATGAAGGGGGTAAAAATTTGCATGAAGAAACCTTTATGCGTGCACAACTTGCCAAATTAAAAAAAGACGATTTACGGGTAGGCTATCATAAAATTGTGAATCACGCAGATGCACAACATTTGCTTGCTAACATGCATAATTTATTGCAAAACGACCTGAGTGTCATTGTTTATAATTTTGTAGATATGCTGAGCCACGCAAGAACAGAAATGGAAGTGTTAAAAGAATTGGCCAGTGATGAGTCTAGTTACAGAAGCCTTACCAAAAGCTGGTTTGAACACAGTCCATTATTTCAGGCGCTCAAGAAAATTGCAGATAAAAAAATTAAAATCGTGCTTGCTACCGATCATGGAAGTGTGCGCGTAAATACGCCAAATAAAATTGTAGGTGACAAACAAACCACGGCTAATTTACGCTACAAGCATGGTCGTAATTTAGACTATGATGCAAAAGATGTTTTGGCATTTAAAGATCCTACAAAAGCGGGGCTTCCAGTACCTACTGTTAACTCAAGTTATGTGTTTGCAAAAGAAGACGGGTTCTTGTGTTATCCCAATAATTACAACCACTTTGTGGGCTATTATAAAAATACTTTTCAACATGGGGGGATAAGTTTAGAAGAAATGATTGTACCAGTCATTAAAATGATTCCAAAGGGCAATTAATGTGAATAAATATTTTTTTCGAAAACTTGTTTTGGAGGGATAGTCGCTTACATTTGTTAGAACAATTTTTGTTGTAATCGACTATGAAATACACACAATCGAATTTAGATAAGTTAGGAGATATTTTAGGAGAATCTGAATATGTGGTAAGGTATGAGCGTGGAACTTTTCAGAGTGGTTGGTGTTTATTAGAAGCCAAAAAAATCGTTGTCTTAAATAAGTTTTTAGATACAGAAGGTCGAATTAACACATTACTTGAATTAATTCCGCAACTCAATATCGAGTTCGATAAATTAACACTCGAATCTCAAAAATTATACGAGTCTGTTTTAAAACTAGCCATTGATGAAGTGGCTGCATAATTTTCTTGCAACACGCAGCATTACATATTAATTTTTTAGGAACCGGAACGAGTAGTGGCGTACCCATGATTGGATGTCACTGCCATGTTTGCCGTTCACAAAATCCTAAAGACAACCGTTTACGCTCCAGTATATTGGTATCTTCCAAAACCACCCAATTTGTAATTGATACGACTCCCGATTTTAGGTACCAGATGCTCCGAACCCATACCGAGCATTTAGACGCTATACTATATACCCACCCCCACAAAGACCATATTGCTGGCCTCGATGATATTAGGGCCTTTAATCATTTTTCAAAAAAGCCTATTGATATTTACGCAGGTGCCAATACTGAGGAAGCCATTAGACGCGATTTTTATTATGCATTTGTAGAAACCCGCTATCCAGGGGTACCCGACTTAAATTTAATAAATATAGACCATGACCCGTTTATGGTGGGTGATATAAACGTACAACCCATTCATGTGGCACACCATAAAATGCCGGTGCTTGGTTTTAGAATGGGTGACTTTACCTATATCACCGATGCTAATTATATTGAGCCACAAGAGCAGGAAAAAATTAAAGGGTCCAAAGTGCTTGTAATTAATGCGCTTCGTAAAGAAAAACACCTTTCGCATTTTACATTAGCAGAAGCTATTGAGCTTGCAAATTCTCTTGAAATCCCAAGGGTTTATTTGACGCATATTTCACATCAATTGGGGACGCATACAGATGTTTCTCATGAACTTCCCGTAAATATTTCTTTGGCCTACGATGGGCTTCAAATTAGCGTGTAGTTTGCTTTGTGTCTAAAACTCAACCGCATAAACCACATCATTATTTTTATTTTTCACGTGCAGAACGCACGGCTGCATTTGTATTAATAGGTATGATTGGGTTGGTTATTTTGCTCCCAAAATTTTTGTGGCAGCAAAAGCCAGAACTACTCATGCCACTCGCCATTGAGCAGTTTGGGACGGATACCCTATTTATGCGGGACACATTTACAGCGGTTGAAGGTGCTACTGCTAAAGAACCCTTTTTGTTTGATCCTAATACGGCTTCTTTGGAAACGCTCCTATCACTTGGGTTTAGTGCCAAGCTTGCAAATACACTAGCGCATTACCGCGTTAAAGGTGGGTTTATTAAATCTGGTAAAGACCTCTATAAAATTTGGGGTATGCCCACACTACTTGCTGATAAGTTAGCGCCCTTTGTGCGCACGACACAAAAATCAACACCAAATAAAGCCTGGGGTAGTGCCTTTACGCCTAAATACGCTACTGGAGCCCCCATAGATATTAATACCGCTAATATTGGTGAATTTGAGGCCCTTAGGGGCATTGGTCCGGTGCTAGCTGCACGCATTGTTGGTTTCCGTGAAAAACAAGGTGGTTTTACACGGGTGCAAGACCTATTACTCGTGTATGGTGTAAAAGATAGTTTGCTGCAGGTGCTTAGTCCGTATTTGCGCCTAGAAGAGGGCAGGGTGCCAAAGTCTAATTTTAATCAAGCATCGGCACTACAGCTGGTACAAAAAGCTGGCTTACAACCAGTTGTGGCGCAGGCACTGGTGCGTTGGCGGCAACAAAATGGGGCTTTTGTAACGTTTGATGAGCTGGAAAATTTTGAAGGCCTTAGCGCGGCCAGTATGGCCGCGCTAAGGCGACTCTTTTTTATAGATTAACAGTTTTGGTGAGAGCCTTTGCATACACCTAAAAAAGTTCAAAAAAACTTGTTAATTTCCAAAAATGGCGTAGTATTGACATACTAAATGAGGCCCTAAAGCCACATTTTTATAAAAAGTCTCTTTTCGATTGCTTGCTTATATTAAGGTCTCACCAAAAGTGAGACCTTTTTTTTATGATGATTTTTAGCGCAACGCTTACGAATGATTGTTCGTTTTTGTAATCTCTCTTTGACTTAGTCTTTACTTTTTATTTGCGGTTCTCTTAAACTAACTGGCTTAACATATTTTTTGCGCATGCGCATATTGAGCATTTCAACACTAAAAGAAAATGCCATTGCAAAGTAAACGTAGTTTTTTAAATGCATTTCGTGTGCATTTTTTGGATCCCATCCTTCTACAATTAATACCAGACCAATCATTACTAAAAATGAAAGGGCTAACATTTTTAAAGTAGGGTGCTTGTGTATAAAACTAGAAATGCGGCCACTAAATAAAAACATAACAATCATAGCAAGCACCACAGCAGCAATCATAATTTCAATGCGCTTTGCAGTACCGCCAGCAGTAATGATACTATCAAAACTAAAAATCATATCAATGAGTATGATTTGAAAAACAGCTGCAGAAAAGGCAAGTGGTTTACTTGCATTACCCGCTTCTTGCTCTGCTTCTCCTTCTAATTTTTGATGAATTTCTTTGACTGTTTTATAGAGTAAAAATAGTCCACCTGCTAGCATTACAATACTTGCGATGTCTAAATCATTGCCAAATAAACGAAGCACCGTAATACCTTTTTGTGATAGTAACCATGTTAATCCAAATAATAATAAGCAGCGTGTTGCCATGCCCATAATCATCCAAATAAGTCTTGCTTTTTTTTGTTTTTCTTGAGGCAAACGGTTCATGATAATGCTTACAAAAATGACATTATCAATACCTAATACAATTTCTAAAACGACAAGTACTAAAAAACTAACCAAACTCTCTGACGTAAATAAACTTTCCATTTTTCGCTTATAATTTTGAGCAAATATTTTTTACAATGCTAGGTCCTTCGTAGACAAATCCTGTCCATACCTGAATAAGTGTAGCGCCTGCATTTAATTTATTGGTAGCATCTTCGGCGTTAAATATGCCCCCGCTTGCGATAATAGGAACTTGACCGTTTAAACCTTTTGCTAAATAACGTACTACGTCGGTAGCTCTATTGGTTAAAGGCTTTCCTGACAATCCACCCATGCCAATTGCTTCAATGGTACTACCATCTGTGTAGAGGCCACGTCTATCAATGGTGGTGTTGCTTGCCACCAAACCATCTAATTTTAATTCGGTGCTTAATGCAATGATATCATCAAGTTGTTCATCTGTTAAATCAGGCGCAATTTTTAATAAGAGTGGCTTGGGTGTATTTTTTGTAGCATTAATTTTTTGCAAATTGGATAAGATGGTGTGAAGTGCATCTTTGTCTTGCAGTGCACGAAGGCCCGGTGTATTGGGAGAACTTACATTCACCACAAAATAATCCACTACATCAAATAATTTTTCAAAACAAATCTGGTAATCTTTCCAAGCGTCTTCGTTGGGTGTGATTTTATTTTTTCCAATATTGCCACCTACAATTAATCTACTGTTTGGATGCGTGCTGCGCCATGTTGCCAGGCGGCTAACAATAGCATCGGCGCCATCATTGTTAAAACCCATTCTATTAATAAGGGCCCTGTCTTTTGGAAGTCTAAATAAACGGGGCTTAGGGTTACCATCTTGTGGAAGTGGGGTTACAGTGCCAATTTCGACAGCGCCAAATCCTAAAACTTCGAGTTCATGTAAATAGCTTGCATTTTTATCAAATCCGGCGCCTAGTCCAACAGGGTTCGCGAATGATAGGCCAAATACTTTTTTAGCCAGTGCCGGATTTGTTACGCCCCAGCTATTGTGTAGCAAGTTTTTAATCCACGGAATACTGCAAAACCTTTTGAGCCAATTCATAGAAAAATAATGGACGGCTTCTGGTGGAAAGCAAAATAGAACGGTTCTTAGTAGGCGGTATATCATAACTCCGCAAAGATAGGTTTGTATGCTCAAAGAAGAATTTAGTTGCATAAACAACTTTTTCTAAAAAATCACTACATTTGAAGGGTAAATACTTAGCCATGCAAGAAGCTTACATTGTAGCCGGATTTAGAACAGCTGTAACAAAAAGTAAAAGAGGCGGTTTTCGTTTTTTTAGACCCGACGATTTAGCCGTTCAGCTCATTCAAGGACTCATGAAAACGGTGCCTGCATTATCTGCGGCAAGAGTGGATGACGTTATTGTAGGAAACGCAGTGCCAGAAGCAGAGCAAGGCTTACAATTTGGCCGTATGATTTCGGCGCGTGCATTAGGTGTTGATGTAGCAGGTATTACCATTAATAGATACTGCGCCAGTGGACTTGAAAGTATTGCGATGGCCACTGCAAAAATTAGATCGGGTATGGCCGATTGCATCATTGCAGGCGGAACAGAAAGCATGAGTTTGGTGCCAACAGCTGGTTGGAAAACAGTGCCTTCTTATGAAATCGCCAATAACGATCCTGATTATTATCTAAGCATGGGATTAACTGCCGAAGCAGTTTCCAAAGAATTTAATATTTCGAGAGCAGATCAAGATGCATTTGCATTTGCGTCGCATCAAAAAGCAATGACTGCACAACAAGAAAATTATTTTAAGCCAGGCATTTTACCTATCACTGTAGAAGAAGTGTATGTGAATGAAAAAGGGAAAAAAGCAACACGTTCGTATGTGGTAGACACCGATGATGGTGTGCGTGCCGATACAAGTGTAGAAGCGCTCGAAAAATTAAAACCTGCTTTTGCAGTGGATGGAACCGTAACTGCGGGCAATTCTTCACAAACCAGTGATGGCGCAGCTTTTGTGGTAGTGATGTCTGAAAAAATGATGCTTGAATTAGGACTTGTTCCAATAGGTAGACTTGTAAATGTTGCAGTAGCAGGGGTACATCCGCGCATCATGGGCATTGGTCCGGTAGCGGCTATTCCAAAAGTGTTGCGTCAAGCAAATATGAGCATGAATGACATTGATTTAATTGAACTCAATGAAGCTTTTGCTGCACAATCTTTAGCAGTGATACGTGAATTAGATTTAGATACGACAAAAGTAAATATTAATGGCGGTGCCATTGCACTTGGTCATCCACTGGGTTGCACAGGCGCAAAATTAACCGTGCAAACGCTCCATGATTTAAAAAGATTGAATAAAAAGTATTCGATGGTATCCGCTTGTGTTGGTGGCGGACAGGGTATTGCAGGTATTATTGAAAATCTATAATTACAAATATTTGCCTACAATCGGCATTCTTCTACCCACACCAAAAGCTTTTGGCGACACTCTAATAATAGGGCAAAACTGATTGCGTTTGTATTCGTTGGTATTGACCATTTTTAAAGTGCGATTTACCAACTCAGTGCTATATCCCATGGCTACAATGCTAGAAGGGTTTGCGCGTTTCTCGATGTATTGGTATAATATCTGATCAAGTACACTATAATCTGGTAAACTATCGCTGTCTTTTTGATCTGGTCTTAACTCGGCACTGGGTACTTTGGTAATAATATTAGTAGGAATAATTTCTTTTTCGCGGTTGATGTATTTGGCTAATTCGTACACCTGAATTTTATAGAGGTCACCAAGAACGCCTAGCCCGCCCGCCATGTCTCCATATAAAGTTCCGTAGCCGGTTGCAAGTTCACTTTTGTTAGAAGTGTTGAGTAATACGTAACCCAGTTTATTGGCAATAGCCATTAAAATATTGCCTCTTGATCTACTCTGAATATTTTCTTCGGCAAGTGAAAAGGGCATACCATTAAATATAGGATCCAGTGTTTCTAAAAATGAATAGTATAGATTTTTAATAGGAACAATATGGTAAGGATTTTCTAGATTTTTACTGAGCAAAACGGCGTCCGCCACCGAGTGCTCCGTAGAAAAATCGGAAGGCATCAGTACCGCTAATACATTTTGTGTACCAAGCGCATCGGCAGCAATAGCAAGGGTTACAGCAGAGTCTATGCCGCCCGATGAACCCAGAATGGCTTTGGTAAACCCCATTTTTGTAAAATAGTCTTTAATGCCAAGTACCATTGCCTGATATATTTGATCGATGTTTAAATCTGCAACTAGTGTTGCTGGATTTAATTCTTTATTGGGAACGCGACTTGCAGGTTCTATAATAGGTTCCTGAATGGTGCCATCATCATTACAAGTGTAAAATGAAAGGTCTGATGTAAACATCGGAAGCGCGCCACATAAATTGGCATCTTTATCAAATGCATAAGAACCGCCGTCAAAAACAATTTCTGTTTGACTGCCAACTGCGTTGCAATAAAAAAGTGGAATTTTATATTTTAAAACATTGGCTTTGATGGTTGCTTTTCTGTCTTCATCATGTGTGTAATCGAAAGGAGAAGCACTTAGGTTGAGCATGATATCTGGCGACTGTTTCATTAATTCATCCATCGGACAAATTTTGTAGAGTGGATTGTCTCCTAGGTTCCAAATATCTTCACAAATAGTAACGGCTAGTTTTTTTCCTTTAAATGGGATCACTTGCCAACTGCTGGCCGCTTCAAAATATCTGTTTTCATCAAAAACATCGTAGGTAGGCAGTAAGGTTTTATGAATTTCTGCCACAATTTTTTGTTCGTACAAGAAAAACGCAGCGTTAAATAAATCCTTGCCTTTTTTGCCCGGGTTACGCGCCGGACTTCCAATAAGCACACCAATGGTATCGGCCGCTTTTCTAATGGTATCAATGCTTTCGTAGCATTTGTCTATAAAATCTTCAAATTCAACAAAGTCGCGCGCTGGATATCCGCATACACTCATTTCGCTAAATAATATAAGATCAGCGCCTTCTTTTTTGGCAAGTTCTATGGCACATAAAATTTTCTCGGTGTTTTGTTCGAAATTTCCAATGTGGTAGTTCTGTTGCGCGATACTTATTTTCATAGGGATAACTGCGGTGGCTGCAAAGGTCAGTAACTTTTACATACCAAATACCACCTATCTCATTTAAATCTTGTTTATTTTTTAACGAATTTATGTAACATCTTTGCGTCAAATTAGTTTCATGACCAAATTCCTCTTGGCTAGCACTATTGCATTGTTACTTGGCTGTAATTCTTTTCAAAAAACACCCGATGTAAGTAGTATTGATGTGCCCCTTACTACCATCCGCTATGAGCAAGCTTTTTTTGCAATTGACACTTTGCAACTAGACGCTTCATTGCAAAAATTAGCAGGTCAATATCCAGGATTCACCAAAGATTTTGTCTATAATATTTTGGGTACTACGCCTGAAAATGCGATTTCGGATATTCCTCAATTTTTGGCTGCATACCGTTCTATGTATGCTCAAGTGAACGCAACATTAACGGACATTAAAAAACAAGAAGCAGACGTCAAAGAAGGTCTTCATTTTGTAAAATATTATTTTCCAACGTATACATTACCAACCAAACTCATTACTTTTTTAGGTCCCATTAATAGTTTTGGAAATATTATTACAACTGATGCACTTGCCGTTGGGCTTCAAATGTACCTTGGTAAAAATAATCCTATTTATTTAACCGAAGAAGGCCAGAGCCTATATCCTTTATACGTTTCAAGACGTTTTGAACGGGCATACATGGCTACCAATTGCATGAAAAATATACTCGATGATTTATATCCTATACAAGATTCAGGCGCGCCACTTTGTGAACAAATAGTTGAAGCAGGCAAGCGATTATATTTCTTAAAAAAAGTATTACCGCATGAAGCTGATAGTATTGTAACCGGATATACTGCAGCGCAACTAGAAGGTTGTTATAAAAGTGAAAAAGACATCTGGTCCTTTTTTGTTCAAAATAATTTACTCTACGAAAAAGATCCATCACTGATTGCTGATTATATGCATGACGGACCAAATACAGCTGTTTTTGGGGATAGTTCTCCAGGGTATATTGGACAGTTTGTTGGTTATAGAATTGTAGAAGCGTTTTTGGAAAAAAACAAAGAAACCTCGCTGGAAAAACTACTGAAAATTCCTGCAAAAATCATTTTTGAACAGGCAAAGTACAAGCCCTAAACATATACCTTATTGCTAGCCGCTTAGTTTAATTTAGAAGGTACAATCAGGTCAAAGGCGGGTATGGCAACGGTAAACGATTCTTTGTTGTTTTCATTTTCCATTTCATAATGACCCTGCATACGGCCCAGTTCCGATTTTAGGTTGCATCCACTGATGTATTGGTAACGGTCCGAAGGTTTGATAATGGGCTGAATCCCAATAACACCTTCGCCATCTACTACTTTGTGTTCCCCGCAACTATCAAATATTTCCCAGTGCCTGCGCAGCAGTTTTACATTAAAATGGTTGTGGTTTTCGATGGTAATGCGGTAGGCAAACATGAACTCATTAGATGCGGCATTGCTATAGTCTGATTGGTAGAAAGTTTCTACACTTATCTCGATGCCTTCGGAAATCATGGATATCATGGGTGGCCGCTTTAGGGTAAAAGTAAGGTTTCGTCCATAATTAGTCAAATAAACCGGGTGTTTGGGGTCTCGCAATCCCATTTTTTCCTTAATTTCGAGCCATAATTAAAAGCGCAACCGAATCTTATGGCTGAAGTGATTTTAATGCCCCGCTTAAGTGATACAATGACCGAAGGTGTTATTGCAGCTTGGCACAAAAATGTGGGCGATCCGGTAAAAAAAGGTGATTTATTAGCTGAAATCGAAACAGATAAAGCAACCATGGAGCTTGAAAGCTACCAAGAGGGTGTTTTATTGCATATAGGTACTACAAAAGGGGGTAAATTGCAAGTCAATGATTTGCTTGCCATTATTGGGAAGGCTGGTGAAGATGTTGCTTCACTCATAGCATCCGTTGGAGCGGGTTCACCTGCTGCAGCGCCTGCTTCAGAACCAGCACCAGCCGCTACTGCTGCTCCAGCTGCAAGTGCTGTAGTTTATGTTGCAGCTATGGAAGAAGTGGTGCTTATGCCACGCTTAAGTGATACCATGACAGAAGGGGTTATTGCTGGCTGGCAAAAAAATGTAGGTGATACAGTTAAAAAAGGGGAAGTGTTAGCGGATATCGAAACCGATAAAGCGACCATGGAACTTGAAAGTTATAAAGATGGTATTTTATTATACCAAGGCGCAAAAGCGGGAGAGAAAATTTTAGTGAACGATTTACTTTGCGTGATTGGTGCTGCTGGTACAAATGTGGATGCGATTGTTGCCGCTGTAAAAAATGGCGCAACTGCTACAGCCACTGCGGCAAGCTCTGCTACCGTTGCGGCTCCAGCTGCTACTGCTCCAACAACTGCAGCTGCACCTGCAGTTCAGGTTGTTGTAAATGAAGGACGAATTTTTGCAAGCCCTCTTGCCAAAAAAATGGCAGAAGAGCGTGGCATTGATTTAAAATATATAAAAGGTACGGGCGATAATGGGCGTATCACCAAATTTGATATTGACGGGTACGTTCCAACTACGGCAACTGCATCAGCTGTTCCAACGATGAGCGCTTCTGCGTCATCAGCAGTTCAAGCTGCACCTTCTGGTGTCGTGAGTTTTGATGACCAGCCAGTTTCTCAAATGCGTAAAACCATTGCGCGCCGCTTAAGTGAAAGCTTATTTACGGCACCACATTTTTACATCACCATGACCATTGATATGGACGCAGCTGTTGCAGCGCGCGCAAAAATTAATGAAGTGGCGCCTGTAAAAATTAGTTTCAATGATATGGTTGTTAAAGCAACAGCACTTTCATTAAAACAACATCCAAAAATTAATAGCAGTTGGCTTGGTGATTCTATTCGTACCAACCATCATGTAAATATTGGCATTGCTGTTGCAGTAGACGAAGGTTTACTCGTTCCAGTTGTGCGTTTTGCAGATACCAAATCACTCGGTGAAATTGGTGTTGCTGTAAAAGGTTTTGCACAAAAAGCAAAAGATAAAAAATTACAACCTGCCGATTGGGAAGGCAGCACATTTACCATTTCTAACTTAGGTATGTTTGGCGTAGATGAATTTACAGCCATCATCAATTCTCCGGATGCATGTATTCTTGCAGTAGGTGGTATTGCACAAGTACCTATTGTAAAAAATGGTCAAGTGGTACCGGGTAATGTTATGAAAGTGACCCTCAGTTGCGACCACCGTGTTGTGGATGGTGCAGCAGGAGCCGCTTTCTTACAAACATTGAAATCTTTATTAGAAGAGCCTTTACGTATGTTGGTATAAGCTGTTTCAGCGTTTACTAATCCATATCACATCCAATAGGTGCACCTGGTGCAATTTCTTTGTGCTTTGGTAAGCTTATGTCTTTTGGATGTTCAATGCGGTCTATTAAATACGCAAAATGCGTTTTGTATTTGTTTGCTTTTATTTGATCCATGCTCCACTTTTTAATGGCTGCTAATTTTTCAGAACAAATCGCTTTTACTTGATAATTGCTTTGTTCAGATTGTGCAACGCCGAGTAACCAGGTCACCAACATCTGTCTTGTTTGAAGGCCTACTATTTCTTCTAGCCCTTTGTTGAGTGGCTTTTTAAAGAGCTCCACAACAACTGCATCTATCACTTCTCCAAATCCAATACTTGCTCCGTTTGCTTTATTAATTTCCAACCTGTTGGCTCTTTCCGGATTACATAAAAATGCAAGTTCAAAATCCGCTAGTGCTTCTGCGGCTGCTAGTGGATCAAAACTCATGCCTGTTCTTTTGGCAAATAATTCACCAATGCCATAATACATAGGAGGTCTTGGAGGAATTTGCGCAGCAATAAAAGGGGGTATGGTTAAAATGCTTGGCGATAAACATCCTACTGCTACTTGTAATGCATTTTCTTGCATGGCGTTTGCCAATACTTTTGGTTTTTGCCCTGCGTCACCTCTGGTGCTGTAACTATAATCAATGCCGCCAATAAGTTTGCACACAGCTTCTAATTGATAGCGGTGGTAATTATAAATAGGTACGAGCACATCTTCTAATTTTGCAAGTGGCGTGCCTGGTCTTATGGTATTTTCAGAAAAATTATTCAATGCTTTTGCTCTAACAGCGAGTGTATTTTTTAATCCTACGGTTGCATCTTTTTCGTTGTCCCATAAATGTGCATAGGGATGAAAGCCGCTCGCAGCGCGTGCATCCGCATCTGCAATAAATAAGAGTCCTTGTTTTGTATTTTCTGCTAATAAATTTTGCAGGGCATTATTTTCGTTGGTGCTTGTAGAGAAATCTTGGTATCCATACATGATGGCTCTTTTGTCCCACTCGCCAATGGTATTGGTGTACACTTTGGAAAAATCCATCTCTCCTTTTTCATTGATAAAAATATTAGGATGCGGATAATCCATTACAGAAGCTCTATCATTATAACTTGATGCATAGTTATGTTGCAATCCTAAAGTATGTCCAATTTCGTGTGCAGCGAGTTGACGTAATCTTTGGAGTGCGGCTTCTTTCATGGTGTTAGGAACGGGCTTCCCTGCTTCATAAGGTGCTAGGAGTCCTGTAAAAATTAAATAGTCTTGTCTAACCCGGAGTGAGCCTAATGTTACTTGGCCTTTAATAATTTCTCCAGTGCGTGGGTCTGTTACAGAAGCGCCATAACTCCAGCCTCTGGTAGAACGGTGCACCCAATTAATCATATTGTACCTGATGTCCATAGGGTCGCAACTATCTGGCAATACTTTTACAATAAATGCATTTTTATAACCTGCAGCTTCAAAAGCTTGATTCCACCAGCGGCCGCCTTCTAATAGCGCTGATCTAATAGGTTCCGGTGTGCCGTTGTCTAAATAGTATACAATGGGTACAACGGGTTCGCTCATTTGAGCAGTAGGATCTTTTTTAGCGAGTCGATGCCTTGAAATAAACATTTGTTCGATGGGCGTCGTAAAATCTGAACTATAGTCGAAATATGAAATACCAAAGTACCCGCTTCTGATATCATATTTTCTTGTTTTGTATTGATTATCAGGTAGTTGAACAAAAGAATAATGCATGCGCAGGGTAATGGCTTCAGGCGAAGGTGTTACACTTGTAACAAATTTACCTGCATCGGCGCCACCTGTAAAAGTGATACTGGCTTCAAATTCTGAATTGAGTGGAAAGTTTTTGGTGTTAGTAAAATACATCGCAGAACGAGGTTCGTTAAACGAATAGGTTCCTTGGCGCATGGCTTTAATTTTGTCTGCAACACCATGTGCGTCTTTTACAAAAAAGGTGGTGGCGTCCACTAATAAATGACCCGTTTGCTCTTCTTCAATAACAAAAGACCCGATGGTAGAACTCGCAAAAGATTCTTTAACGGCCCTTTTTTCATTTTTATCTGGGCTACTGGCACGGTAATCGTAATTGGGTTGCACCAGTAATAATTTTTTACCAACGCGCTCAAAAAATACAATTTTAGTATCTCCAATTTGTCCTCTGTCAAGCCCTATGTCATTAGATCCTAAACCAGCAGGCAACGAATTAACGAGTAAAAATTCTTGTCCAATTTTATCAATGTCCAACCATATTTTTCCGGTCGTTTCATCTGTATAAAAAGTAAAAAATCCGGATTTGCGCTTCATGTTTTTTGTTTTTTCAAAAACAATATGTACAGTTTGTGCAAATAGAAGCGAAGGGATGATAAGCATGATTAAAAAAAGAAAACGACGCATGGTTTTGTTTTTTGAGTTTGAATTACTACTGGGTGCAGTTCTTTAAAGGTATCAATAAAAAAAATCCTGCTACTATAAGTAACAGGATTTTTTTTATTGAGCGAACGAATATTCAGATATTCAATTAAGCGTTTGGCGTTTCAGTTGTTGCTGGCGCTTCAAAAAGCGTAGGAGCTAAAACTGGCGTTGGCGCTGCAACTGGAGCCGCTACTTTTTTAGGAGCGGCTTTTTTCACTGCTTTTTTCACAGTCTTTTTAGCTACTGGTTTTTTTGCAACTACTTTTTTAGGAGCTGCTTTTTTCACAGCCTTTTTAGGAGCTACTTTTTTTGCAGCAGCTTTTTTAGGAGCTGCTTTTTTCACAGCCTTTTTAGGAGCTACTTTTTTTGCAGCAGCTTTTTTAGGAGCTGCTTTTTTCACAGTCTTTTTTGCAGCAGCTTTTTTAGGAGCGGTTTTTTTCACTACTTTTTTAGCAGTTGGTTTTTTTGCAGCGGCTTTTTTAGGCGCTACTTTCTTTACTGCTTTTTTAGCAGCTGGTTTTTTTGCAGCGGCTTTTTTAGGCGCTACTTTTTTTGCTTTTGCCATGGTATAGTTGTTTGTTTGGGTTAAAAGTTTGAGGCGTAAAGTTAAAATATATTTTGAGACTACATAAAAAATAATTTATTTAAAAACCACCAGGGCATAAGCCCTGCTTTCATTTGATCAATTAGTATGTATCTTTGAAAAATGACAGCGCAATCCAACAGTCCAAAAAAAACACTCGTTGTAGGAGCTTCCGAAAATCCGGAGCGTTATAGTTATTTGGCTACAAAATTACTCGTAGCACATGGACATCCTGTTGCGTGTATCGGTCTTAAGCCGGGTCAAATAGACAATACGCCCATTGTAAAGGGTGAGCCCGCTTTTACTGATATTCATACCATTACATTGTATGTGAATCCCGCGGCTCAGCATGCACTGATACCTTATTTGTTTTCATTAGCGCCCAAGCGCATTATTTTTAATCCGGGCACCGAAAATGAAGCATTTGCTATGGTGGCAAAGCAAAAAGGGATTGAAACCATGGATGCATGCACACTCGTGCTTTTAAATACCGGGCAGTATTAGTTAATTTATAGAGCGCTATCTTAACCCCCACCGCCTGCACTCCAATTAGCCCGGTCTAGGGTTCGGTACTGGACGGCTTCTGCAATATGTTCAGGTAAAATGGTCGGCGCACCTTCTAAATCTGCAATGGTCCTGCTCACTTTTATGATGCGATGATACGCCCGCGCACTTAGGTTTAGTTTTTCCATAGCGGCTGCTAGTATGGCTTTGCTATTAGGTTCGAGTGGGCAAAAAATAGCTAATTCTTTATTTGAAATTTGTGCATTGGTATAGGTATTGGCGCAATGCTCGTACCTGTTTTTTTGAATGGCCCTAGCTGCTAAAACTCTTTCTCTGATACTATTTGATTCTGATACCCGGGTGGTACGGTCTAGTTCATGATGTGTAACGGGGGTTACTTCTACATGAAGATCTATGCGGTCGAGTAGTGGCCCCGAAACCCTATTTAAATATTTTTCTACAGCGCCCGCCGGACAGCTGCAAGATTTTGTTGGATGATTGAAATAGCCACAAGGGCAGGGGTTCATCGAGGCTATTAGCATAAAGTTGGCGGGATACGTTAGCGACATACTTGCTCTTGCAAGGCTTACCATACGCTCTTCCATAGGTTGACGGAGTACTTCTAAAACAGATCTTTTGAATTCTGGTAATTCATCTAAAAACAAAACACCGTTATGCGCCAATGAAATTTCGCCGGGTTGAGGATGACTGCCGCCGCCAATAAGCGCAATGTCTGAAATGGTATGATGCGGTGACCTGAAAGGTCTTGATTGTACCAAGTAAGAGCCTGCGGCTAACTTTCCCGCCACACTATAAATTTGGGTTGTTTCTAGGGCTTCTGCTACATTTAATGGAGGCAAAATACTAGGCAGTCTTTTTGCAAGCATGGTTTTTCCGGCCCCAGGTGGTCCAATTAAAATAACGTTGTGTGAACCAGCAGCCGCAATTTCTAGGGCGCGTTTAATATTGTCTTGTCCACTCACTTCACTAAAATCAATACTTGAAAGGGAAGGGTCTGTGTTTAAAAAAGTTTCGGGGTTAATTTGGTGGGTGGGTGTGAATGTTCCAGCAGCAAAAAAGTTTACTACTTCTTGTAAATGCGCCACGCCATAAACGTTTAGGCCTTTTACCATAGACGCTTCATTGGCATTGGCAGCGGGTAAAATAAGGCCAAGTGCATTTTCTTTTTTTGCCTGAATGGCCATGGCTAGTGCGCCTTTGATGGGATGAATGGTGCCATCTAAACCCAGTTCTCCCATCAGCATGTATTTATGAATTTGTGCTTCTTGCAGGAGTTGGTCACTAGCAGCTAATATGCCAATGGCAATAGGTAGGTCAAACGCGGAGCCCGTTTTTTTGATATCCGCTGGCGCTAAATTGATCACCACTTTAATGCGTGGCATACTAAAGCCATTTGATTTAATAGCGCTCTCTGTTCTTTGTAAACTTTCTTTAATCGCAATGTCAGGAAGGCCTACAATTTGATAGCCCTGACCCATACTTACATTCACTTCTACAATGATGGTGATGGCATCAACGCCCATCACTGCGGCTCCCATGGTTTTTACAAGCATACAATCGCTTTGATACTTGTAGAAAGGTAAGGGCTATACGGCCTTATAAAAACGACACCGAATAAATACCTGAAATAATAACAGAATAAAAAAAATTAGAGATTTTGTAGTAAATCCACAACGCCTTCTCTTTTTAAAATGAGATAGCCAAGCCGGTCATCACTAATACCTTCTTTTAATTGGTAATTAAAAACAAGCTCACCGTCATTAATACTTGTTTCAAAATATTTGAATTGAATATTGGCATACTGTTTTAAGTTGTCGCCAATTTCATACAGGTGCGTTGACAATATAAATAATGAAGGTTTGATTTTTCGAAGGCCTTCAATTACAGCAGTACTGCACTTCATGGCGTCTTCAACATTGGTGCCTTTAAAAAGTTCGTCGATGAGGATGAGCCAATTTTTTCCATCGTTAATTTTTTCGATGGTGTTTTTTATGCGCTTTACTTCGTTGTAAAAATAGCTTTCCCCTTTAATGATATTGTCCATCACATTGATGTTGCTAAGTAGTCCATCAAACAAAGTGAGCTCCATTGTTTTTGCAGGAACGCCCATACCCAAATGCGCCAGATAAACGCTAATGCCAACGGCTTTAATAAACGTACTCTTGCCCGCCATATTAGCGCCGGTTAAAAATAAAAAGTTGCTGTCTTTTTCTAGTGTAATATTATAAGGCGTAGGCGTTTGTAAAAGTGGATGGTAGCAATTTGTTGCTTCTATATATGCGGTTGGTGCCGTGGTAAAATTAGGAAAGCAAAGATCCTGTGCCACAAATACGCGCGCTAAACTTTGGTAGGCGTCCATGCTGCTGTACAAATCTATGAGGTCATAAAAATCTTGCTTATGCCTTGTTCTAATCTGACCCGCAATACTTAACATTTGTTGCGGCGATGCTGTTGTAGCATCCATGAGCCTAAGCGCCGCAATTGCTGGTTTACTTATTTTTTTTTCGATGCTTGCTGTCCAGCTTGCAACAATTGGATGGTGGTTATAGTCCAGTAAAAGTTGGTGAACGGCAAACATTCCATTCAAAAAATCGATGAAGTGGGTAATGGTATATTTTGTTAGCGCATAATCTGGCGCATGAAATATTTTATACCAGGTACTATTAAAATAAGTCGGGTGCTGAGGGTATGGGTCAAACTGTGTTTCGTAGTATTTGGCTACCACCATAATGGTGCCGTTGGTGATGCTGGAAGGCCAGTTAGGCAAAGTATTTGCAAGGGCCTGAATAACGGCTTGCGTGTCTTTAATTTTTTGGGTGCTACTTAATGGGTTTTCAACGAGGTATCGAAGCATTTCTTTACCACCAACCGTTCCGGTTTGATTGAGGTAATGGAATATAGACACAGACTCATCGCTATTAAATATGGAGAGGTCGTGAAGGGTATCTTTATCTACCTGCATAATTTAGGATCTGTTAAACTGAAGACGCATTCCAGTCTTAGATTCATCAAATCTCCCATTTCCATAAACCATATGACCATTTACAAAAGTTTTTGAAACAGTGGCTGGTTGAACAAAGCCTTCTAATGGGCTCCAACCGCACTTATAAAGGATATTTTCTTTGGTAATGGTTTCAGGGGTATTTCTATCAAGTAAAACTAAATCAGCAAAGTAGCCTTCTCTAATATAGCCACGGTTGTTAATTTGAAAACAGCGGGCCGGTGCGTGGCTCATTTTTTCTACTACGCGCTCTATCGTAATTTTTTGCTCGGCCACATAATGTAGCATAAGGCCAAGTGCGTGTTGCACCAGTGGAAGCCCAGCATGTGCGTGCAGGTAGTCTTCTTGTTTTTCGGCCCAGGTATGCGGTGCATGATCTGTGGCAATAATGTCAAGGCGGTTATCTAGTAATGCTTCCCATAAAGCTGTTTTATTGTGTGGTGCTTTAATAGCAGGGTTACATTTTATTTGATTGCCTAACTGTGCATAATCATCCGATGTAAAGTGTAAATGGTGCACACATACTTCCGATGTAATTCTTTTTTCTTCGAGGGGTAACATATTGCTAAAGAGTTGTAATTCTTTAGCAGTGGTGATATGTAAAATATGCAGTCGAGTCCCAAATTTTTTGGCCATTTGAACGGCTTTAAAAGAAGATTCAAAACATACGTCTTCATCTCTAATGATAGGGTGATCTGCTGCGGTTAGTTTTCTGTTTTCGGCAATAGCCTTGGCTAGATTGTCTTTGATAAGGCGCTCTTCTTCACAGTGTGTAGCAATTAAAACTTCAGAGCCTTCAAATATTTTTTCTAATAAAACAGGATTGTCTACTAATAAATTTCCGGTAGAAGATCCCATAAATATTTTAACACCACAGACATCATTTTTTTTATTGTTGGTGCGTAACACTTCTTCGAGATTGTCATTGGAAGTGCCCATAAAAAAGGAATAGTTGGCAAGTGCATGATGCTTTGCGATATCATATTTTTGCTCGAGTAAGTCGTGCGTAAATGCTGGAGGATTGGTGTTGGGCATTTCCATAAAGGAAGTAACACCACCTCTTACCGCTGCTTTTGACTCGGTGTAAATGGTTGCTTTGTGCGTAAGGCCCGGTTCTCTAAAATGCACTTGATCATCAATAATACCAGGGATTAGGGTTTGACCGGTACCGTCTATTTCTTCTATACGCATGCTAGGATCCAGTTGTGATCCAATTTTTTCTATGCGGGTATCTCTAATCCATACATCACCAGTAGTGGTGGTTCCTTCGTTTACAATAGAAACGTTTTTGATGACAATGTTTTTCATAATACGCTTATTATGTTGTGGTGTACTTTACTTTATTAGTCTTCTAAGTGAATTGAAAATACGATCATTCTAGATTGTAATTTATCAAGCACATTAGAATATTTAAGTCCGCTATCAAGCTGGTGCAAATTGGTGATGCCGTAGCTAAATTTTATTTCAGGTGATATGGTTACAAAGGGCAAATAAAAATTGAGCCCTAGGCCTGCTTCTAATCCAAAATCGGCAGCACGTAATTTAACCAAGTCATCTGCATTACGCGACGTGGAATTACTAGATAAATCAAAGTCAAATTTAATACCCCCTAAAACGTACAACCTAAAATTGTCGATGCGGTCCGAATTTAATTTAAAGTGAGCGGGAAGGCTTACAAGGGTCGAGGGTAAAATTTGTTTTTGCTCGGTTTGCTCACCTGGCTTAACAGATTTTAATTTGTAGTCGATGTATTTGGAGCCACCAATAATGAGTTGTGGATTTGCACGAAACTCTATGTGGTCGTTAAGTTTAAGGGTTGCTAATAAACCCATGGTGATACCGCCGCTTGCCACTGGATTCACATACATGATAGAATCGGAAGCTAAAAAATTAGCTGATTTGGTATGGTGTAAATAGCTGGTATTGTAGCCGAGTGTTAATCCAAAATAGTAAGGCAGGTCGTCTCTATACGAACGGTATATTTCACGCTGTGCATGCATACTGCTCACCGCGCAAAACAAAACAATGCAGGTGGTTATTATTTTTTTCCGCAGTAAATAGTGCATATGCCAAAAGTCAATTTCTTACTTGTAATAGATGTAAAGCCTACTTTTTCCATGATGCTCGTAAAAGCGGCTCCTTCTGGAAAAGCTTGAACACTATCATTTAAATATTGGTAGGCTTCTTTATTTTTTGCAATCATTTTACCAAAACGCGGCGCTACTATATTCATGTAAATATTGTAGAAGCCTTTAAATAAAAACTGTTTTGGTTTTGAAAATTCTAGAATCACGAGTTTGCCACCTGGTTGTAACACACGAAACATTTCTTGTAATCCTGTTTCTAAGTGTTCAAAATTTCGAACACCAAATGCAACAGTGATGCCATCAAAATGATTGTTATTAAATGCGAGTTGTTCACTATCGCCACTAACAAGTTCAATTGAATCTTGTAATCCTAGCGCAGCAATTTTTTTTCTTCCTTCTGCAAGCATGCCTTCAGAAATATCGATACCCGTGATATGCGTTGGCGCAATCATTTTGTGCGTTAGTATGGCAACATCGCCGGTACCTGTTGCAACGTCTAAAATAATTTTAGGTTTCACTTCATGTAAAGCATGAATTGCTTTTTTACGCCAACTCACATCGATGCCTGCACTTAAAAAGCGGTTCAAAAAATCATACCTAAATGCGATACTGTCAAACATGCTCGCAACCTGCTCTTTTTTGGTGAGCCCACTTTGTTCATAGGGCACCACTTTATCATGTGCATACTTTCCCATAGGGTGTAAAGATACCAAATTATAGCCCTTTTAAGGGGCAATGTGGAGGCTTAAAAGCCTAAATAACCCGTTAATGTTTCGCAAAAATTCTTTTTATTGCAATTCACTCCCTTTTAAAGTGCGGCCGTATCTTCGTTCCAGCAAATGAAAGCAAGAATTTACAAGTCTACGGGTAGTTGGTATGTGGCCAAAGCTGAAACGGGCAAAATGTACAATGCGCGTATCAAGGGGGTGTTTAAAATTGGCGGACTTACCTCTACCAATCCCATTGCTGTGGGCGATGAAGTGGAAATGCAAATTGAAGATGTGTTAGAAGAATCGGCCATGATTGACACTATTTGTGATCGAAAAAATTATGTAGCGCGCGTATCGCCACACAACAAACACCAGCATCATATTATTGCTGCCAATCTGGACCAAAGCTTATTATTTGCAACCCTAAAAGATCCTAAAACTTCACAAGGTTTTATAGACCGTTTTTTAATTTCTTGTGAAGCCTATCATATTCCGGCCATTATTGTTTTTAATAAATCAGATTTATACAAACAAAAAGAGTTGGATCATTTTGCGCATGTGCAAAAAATTTATTCAAGCATTGGTTATCAGGTCATGCTTTGCAGTGTAGAAAAAAATACAGGCGTTGCAGAAATTGCTGCATTACTAGAAGGTAAAACAACACTACTGAGTGGACATAGTGGTGTTGGTAAATCTACCTTTATCAATTCGGTGTTTCCAACACTCGAATTACGTACCCAAGAAGTAAGTGGTTGGAGTGGCAAAGGAATGCATACCACTACTTTTGCAGAAATGTTTGACCTGCCTACAAGTGGCGCCATCATTGACACACCGGGCATTAGAGAGTTAGGGCTTGTAGATATTTCTAAACAAGAATTGTCGCATTATTTTCCTGAAATGCGCGCCCAAATGGGGCATTGTTATTTTAACAATTGCATGCATATAGAAGAACCAGGATGTGCTGTTAAGCAGGCGCTTGAAGAAGGAGAAATTGCCGCTGACCGCTACGTGAGTTACCTTAATATTTTAACGACCATGGACGCAGCGCATTAACCTTGGTCATACCAACTCGCATACTTCACATAATTTTCTGCAATTCTATTAATTTCTGATTCTATTAAATCAGGTGATACTTCTTTTACTTTTTTTGCTGGCACACCTGCGTAAATACTTCCAGCTTCTACAACTGTTCCTTCTAGTACAACAGCTCCTGCTGCAATGATGGAGTTGCTATGGACTACACACCGGTCCATCACAATGGACCCCATGCCAATGAGTACATTGTCATGGATGGTGCATCCATGCACCATGGCGTTATGCCCAATGGATACATTGTAGCCAATGGTAGTGGGGTGCTTTTGGAAGGTGCAGTGTATGATAGCTCCATCTTGTACATTTACGCGGTCGCCCATTTTAATAAAATGCACATCGCCTCTTACCACGGCGTTAAACCAAAAACTACATTCTTTTCCTGTGCTTACATCACCAATAATGGTTGCGTTGGGCGCTATAAAGCAGTTTTCTCCAAAACTGGGTGATTTACCTAAAACGGGAAGTATAACCGGCATCTTCTTTTTTAAACGAATGTAATAAAATTGTGCAAAGTGCAGTTCTTGAATAATCCTTCAATTAATCGTTTGCGTAAACCTTTACCTTTGTGATTCTTGTAAAAGCCATGAACAACCGTCAACTTTTTTTACAACACGTAGCTCAAACCTCGGACGCACCCATTGGTATCGAAATGGTGGAAGCTGCTGGCGTGACCCTCACCGACGTGCATGGCAAAACGTACACCGATTTTATTGCTGGCTTTAGTGTTTGTAATATTGGGCATAGTCATCCGGAGGTTGTAAAAGCCGTGCAGGAGCAGGCTGCAAAATACATGCACCTCATTGTGTATGGCGAGTTTATTGAAAGCCCGCAAGTGCAGTATGCGTCGTTACTGGCTAGTCATTTACCTCTAAATTTAGACTGCGTTTATTTTACAAGTAGTGGCGCCGAAGCCACAGAGGGCGCACTTAAATTAGCCAAGCGTGTAACGGGAAAAACAAAAATCATTGCTTGCAATAAAGCCTATCATGGAAGTACGCAAGGTGCTTTAAGTGTAATGGGAGACGAGTATTGGCGCAATGCATTTAGACCGCTCTTACCAGAAGTATATCATTTTGATTATAACGATGATGCTTTAGTGGATGCCATTGATGGAACGTTAGCCTGTGTGATTGTAGAACCTGTGCAAGCAGAGAGTGGCGTAACGGTTGGAAAAAAAGAATGGCTCGCTGCTATTCGAAAAAAATGTGACGAACACTGTGTGCTACTTATTTTTGATGAAATACAATCTGGATTTGGCCGTACGGGTACACTTTTTGCCCTTGAACAAATGGGTGTAGTGCCAGATGTTTTACTGGTTGGTAAAGCGCTTGGTGGTGGCATGCCGCTTGGTGCTTTTATTTCGAGTCACAAACTCATGCGTACATTAACCGTGGCGCCGGTGCTTGGTCATATCACCACATTTGGGGGGCATCCGGTAAGTTGTGCTGCGGGTAAAAAAGCCTTTGAAATTTTAACGGAACAAAAATGGATAGATACCGTTCCTGCAAAAAGTAAATTATTACAAACCTTACTACAGCATCCTGCTATTGTTCAAATGCAGGGAATTGGACTTTGGTTTTCTTTACAGTTTACATCTGATGCACTGGCACAAAAAGTGGCGCATACATGTGTACAAAATGGACTGATTACCGATTGGTTTTTATTTGCACCCGACCGCATTAGGGTAGCACCTCCACTTATCATTACTGAAGCCGAAATCCGCGACGCTTGCGCTATTATAACAACTTCTATTGATCAGGCGCTTTTGGAGCATCGGGAGCTGGCCTAGGGCCATTGTTATTAGGTCCGCGATCAGGTCGAGGTCCGTTGTTAGATCGAGGGCCATTGTTATTGGGTCTTGGACCATTGGTTGGTCTAGGTCCGTTATTGTTTGGTCTTGGACCATTGTTATTAGGTCCACGACTGTCTCCTCTATTATCTCTATTGTTGTCTCTTCTTCTCTTATCGTTTCTTTCTAATGAGCGTAAACTAATTTGTCCAACCACATCCGCAAATGCTGGTTCTACTTCTTTTGGTTTACTGCTGGTTACTTCTACCGCTTGTAACTCGTCTACTTTTACACCCTGCCCATTGAGGCGTTTAATTTCTTTTACGCGCTGAATGGTAAGCGGATAATGCTTTGTGTTATTGGGTAAGATGTACCACATTAAATTTTTGAAAATATCTTTTTTAATGAGGTGCGCTGTGCCCATTGCAGTATCTAGTGCATCTGCGTAATCAGGGAAGTTTTGCAGTGCATCTAGGTATGTGTCTAATTCAAAATTTAAACAACATTTTAATCTACCACACTGTCCACTTAGTTTGGTTTGATTGATAGATAAGTTTTGGTAACGCGCAGCAGTGGTGTTTACACTTTTAAAGTCGTGTAACCATGTGCTACAACAAAGCTCTCTACCGCAAGATCCAATGCCACCAAGCTTTGCAGCTTCTTGACGAATACCAATCTGACGCATTTCTACTTTAAACTTAAAGTCTGTGGCGTATTTTTTAATGAGTTCTCTAAAGTCTACGCGGTCGTCTGCGGTGTAAAAGAAAGTTGCTTTTTTTCCATCCGCCTGAATTTCCACTTCACTAAGTTTCATTTGAAGTTTCAGTTCCATCGCCGCCGCTCTACTTCTAGATAAAATATCTTTTTCGCGGCCTTTGCTAATATGAAATGCTTCGATATCTCTTTCTGTGGAACGTCGAATAATTTTTTTAATTTCTGGGCTGTTTTCGTCGAGCTTATTTTTTTTAAGCTGCATACGTACCAGTTCTCCAGTAAGGCTTACTTCTCCCACATCAAAACCACTCACACCTTCTAGTGTAACGTAGTCTCCTTTTTCAAAAAATTGAAGGGTAGCGTTTCTAAAATATTCTTTGCGACTGCCTTGTTTGAAGCTTATTTCTACAATTTTGCAATTGCTTTCGGGGTCACTAAAAGGAAGGTTTAAAAGCCAATCGTGAACGTTTAAACGGTTACAGCCACCCGTGCTACAGCCACCATTACTTTGGCAACCACCAGGTTTACTTGTTCCACAAGATCCACAGCCCATATTATGTAGTTATACTATTAGTTAATAAGTGCTTGATAAACAATGATTTATAGTTTAAAAAGCGATTTGCATAGAGGTCATATCCATGCTAATCATTCAAAATTAAGGTTTTGTTTTGAATGATGTGGTAGAGTTTAAGGGTAAGGGCCTGAAATAACATTTTACCGTTGGCATTGCGCTCTATATAATAAGACGCTTTATCTAGTTCTTCAATAATGGCTTGTTGTTGGCTCACCGAAGCAATTTTATTGAGCCTGATGGCAAAATCCTTTTCTTGATCCCCCATTTTTACCTGGTCTACCCCTAGTACTTTAATGCGGATGCTCATTTGCAGGAGGTGGTTAAAATAGCGTAAAAACTGTTTTTGTTTTTCTCTGCCTAGTTTAGCCGCTTCTTCGGTAAATTTTACCTGCGCGATGGGTCCGCCTTTTAAAGTGGCGTTTAACCACTCCCTTAAATATGAGTGCCAATCTTCTTCGGAGTGTTGCAAAAGTTGTAATGCCTCGCGGTAATTGCCTTCTGCGATACCCGCAATTTGACTAGCCGTTTCTTTGCTGGCTTTGGCTCTTTCAAAAAGGGCGTCTTCTACTTTTTCGTTGGAAAGAAGCGGCACTTTGATGAGTTGACATCTGCTTAGTAGCGTAGGTAAAATTTGTTCTTCACTTTCTGCTACTAAAATAAATAAAGTGTTGGGTGGCGGCTCTTCTATAAGCTTGAGTAATTTATTGCCTTCTTTACCTAAATATTCTGGCATCCATAATACCAATACTTTGTAAGCGCTTTCAAAACTTTTTAAACTGAGTTTATGAATGATTTCGTTGCACTCTTCTGCGGTAATATTTCCTTGTTTATTTTCCGCACCAATAAATTGTAACCAGTCGTAAATATTACCGTACGGAAATTGCGAATAAAAATCTCTCCAGTCGGAAATGTAATCTGTGCTTACTGGTTTTTCGCCAGGCTTTTTTGAAATAACCGGATACGAAAAATGCAAATCGGGATGTAGTAGCTTTACAGCTCTCAAATAAGAAGGGTCTTCTGCTAATGCTTCTGGAGATGTATATGCGGGCCCTGATTCTATGGCTGTGAAGCCACCAAACAAATCGGCTACGGGTTCACTGGCTGCTGGTTGGCTCACTACAAATTGAGCAAAGTTAATGGCAAGCGGAAGTGCACCAGATCCTTCTTTTCCTAAAAATAAAAGGGCATGACTTAAGCGGTTGTGCTGCACCATATCTATTAAGTGCGCCTTAACAGATGCTTGTCCTATAATGTCTTTGAATACCAATGTGCGTGCCTTTAGTAGCGGTTATAGTTTACCAGTAATTTCTGGGCTATCAGGTTTAGTGCTGCTTGGAAAATAAGCAATCATATTACCATTTTCATCCAATAAAAATTTATTGAAATTCCATTTGATAGTTGCATCTAATACACCATTGTCTTTTTTTTGTGTAAGCCACTTATAAATAGGTGCGGTGTCTGTGCCGGTCACACTTATTTTACTCGCCAGCGGAAATGTTACACCATAGCGTGCTTTACAAAATTGTTTGATTTCTGCATCGGTTCCTGGCTCTTGACCACCAAAATTATTGGCAGGAAAACCAACTACTACTAATTTGTCTTTGTAGGTATCTGCTAATTTTTGAAGTGCTTCGTATTGCGGTGTATAGCCACACTCAGAAGCTGTGTTCACCACTAAAATTTTCTTTCCTTTAAATTTAGAAAAGTCAATAACGCCACCATCAATTGATTTAATGGAAAATTGGTGTATACTGTTGCTTGGTGGAGGTGTAAAAGATTGTAACATAAATAAGGTAGCTATTAGGATGAGATTTTTCATGATGTTTTATTGAGGTTGTTTAATTACCATAACAATGGCATTCTTTATTTGTTGAATGTAACCGCAATTTCCGAAAAAATACGCAGCATAACTATTTTAATGGATAAGCGGCCGCAGCTACACTAACCCTTACATCCTGTATCGTTAGTAATGTTTTGCCACAAGCCTCAATAGTGGCACCCGTTGTTATTACGTCATCAATTAATAATAGATGCTTGCCTGCAATGGAGGTGGGGTCTTTAATGGTAAATGCGTTTTCCATATTATCCCAGCGCTCCGCCCTGCTTTGTTTGGTTTGTGTACTGGTGGGTTTTGTTCTAGCAATGGCGCCCGTAAGCACCGGTTTGTGCCAGACTTGACCAATGCCTTCACATATAAGGGCGGCTTGATTAAACCCCCTTTTAGAGAGCGCTTGGGCATGAAGCGGCACAGGTACCAGGGCGTCGATGCTGGCAAACCGCTCCGAGGCAGCCAGTAAGGCCCCCATTTGCTTCCCTATAAATAAGCCCACTTCTTTGTTGGACTTATACTTTAATTGAAAAAGCAGGGCCTGAAGGGCTGAGTTTTTATGAAAATACCAGGCTGCCGCCCCCGTTTGTATGGGGAGCCTGCCGTAAAATATTTTTTCGATGGGGTTGTTTGGAGCCTCAAAAAAGTGGGTTTCGGGTAGGCTTTGGCTACAGGGCCCACAAATATTGGCCCCAAAGAGCCGTAAAGGCCTTCCACAGGCAGGGCAATTTTTAGGGAAATAGAGCCAAAAAACGGGGTCAATCCAACGCGTAAGTTTGGGTAAATAACTGTTTTGCATTTATCCAACTTACCCTCAATAAATTAGAAGCAATAAAAATTAACCGCAGAAATATTTTTATACGTGTTTATAGTTGCTAAAAAAGCTGTTGATATACTTCATCCACTCTACTTAATGCCAATACTTGAATGCCAAATGCTTTAGGATTGAAACTCTTTTTATTGTAGCTCGACACTATAATTTTTTCAAATCCTAGCTTTTCAGCTTCCGCAATTCTTTGTTCAATTCGGTTCACGGCTCTAATTTCTCCATTTAATCCTACTTCACCAGCAAAACAGATGTGATGTGGCAGAGGAACATCTTCATAAGACGATAAAAGTGCGCATATGATGGCAAGATCGGTAGAGGGGTCTTCTATTTTAATACCACCCGCAATATTTACAAAAACATCTTTCATCCCAAATTGAAAGCCGCCTCTTTTTTCTAAAACGGCCAGTAATAGTTGTAATCTTCGAAGGTCAAATCCAGTTACGGTTCTTTGCGGCGTTCCATACACACTTTGCGTAACGAGTGCCTGCACTTCTAATAATAATGGACGGGCACCTTCAAGTGTTGCAGCGATGGCAGAGCCACTTAAACTATCTTCTCTTTGTGCAATTAAAATTTCGGAAGGATTGGAAACAACACGCATGCCTTCGCCAGTCATTTCGTAAATGCCTAACTCTGCAGTACTGCCAAATCTATTCTTAAGCGTACGTAAAATTCGGTATGCATAATGTCTATCACCTTCAAATTGTAAAACGGTATCCACCATATGCTCAAGTACCTTAGGACCCGCTATGGCGCCGTCTTTGGTGATATGGCCAATTAAAAACACAGGGGTATTTGTTTGCTTGGCAAACTTCTGAAATTCGGCAGCGCATTCTCTAATTTGCGAAACAGATCCTGCTGCAGAATCAATCAAACTCGATTGCAGTGTTTGAATCGAATCAACAATAACAAGTGTTGGTTTTAATTTTTTTATTTCTGCAAAAATGGTCGATGTATTGGTTTCGGTGAGAAGGTAAAAATTGTTGTTGGGAATTTTAAGTCGATCTGCACGCATTTTAATTTGCTGTTCACTTTCCTCCCCACTAATGTATAAAACAACCTGATCTGTGGCTTGTAACCCATTTTGTAAAAACAAAGTACTTTTTCCAATGCCAGGCTCTCCAGCAACTAGCACAATGCTGCCCATTACGATACCCCCACCAAGCACGCGGTTGAGTTCTGGATCTTTGGAAACAATTCTTTTTTCTTCCGATGTTTTTACTTCATCGAGTGCAATTATTTTTGAATTGCGCTTTTGTTCGTGGTAAGAATCCCAATTTTGATCCTTCTGAATTCCTTTATCAATAATTTCTTCCGAAAAAGTATTCCACTCCGCACAACTTGGACATTTTCCAATCCATTTTGCACTTTCATAACCACAATTACTACAGAAAAAAGCAGATTTTATTTTACTCATTGCATAAAGATATTTCAGAAAAATTAGATTCGCGTGAATGAAAAAATAACCGTTGTTCGTATTGTAAAAAAAAGAGACAAATACAGATAAATAGGAGCGAAAATGCGTGTAAAAAAACATAGCAAATCTGCTGAAACGCAGTGGTAGTAGGCATGTAAAAGGGCCAGTATTGCTACTGGCCCTTATTACTTACTAACCCATTAAATTCTACTGCTAAGGTACAATAATGGGGCAGATGGCAAAATATTTTTTAGGGTTTAAGGGAAAATTTAATATACGATTTCTTTCGTAGTAGCCTCCTAAGGCTGACAATAAGCCCGGACCCCGGGCGACAGTTTGACGGAGGGTGTTTTTGGGGTATTTTTTACGCATTTTTGGATAAAAAAAAGGCCAAATTGGCCTTTTTTAAAGTTATGTATGAGCGTAGGGTGGGAAAATGAATTCGTATTATTAATTATATTAATATCAAAAATATTTTTTCAGAGGTCCTGGTTAGAACTTAATTTCTTCCTCCTGGGCGTCAAAAAATCTGAATTCGGTGAGGTGGTAGTTGGTATTTGCCTCCAAACTTAGCTTTACCCCATGCTTTTTACGCATTTTACTTAGTTTATTGCTAAATATCCCCTTGGTTAAATAAGCCTCAATAATAGGGTGTACCACCAATTGGAGCTTTTTATGGGCATGTGAAGCCAAATAAACCAGCTTATTTTCTATTTCATCCTCTAGTAATAGGGCTGAAGTCATTTTACCGGTACCATTACAAGCCGTACAATTTTCAGAAGTATTGATATTAACCTCCGGACGCATTCTTTGACGCGTTATTTGTAAGAGGCCAAATTTAGAAATAGGAAGTACCGAATGTTTGGCACGATCTGCTTTCATAAAAGTATCCATGGCTTCTTGCACTTTTCTTTTATTGTCAGGAAGTTTCATGTCAATAAAATCAACCACAATGATGCCGCCAATATCTCTAAGTCTTAATTGTCTTGAAATCTCTTCAGCTGCTTCTAAATTTGTTTCTAGTGCATTTTCTTCTTGGCTATTGCTTACGCTCTTATAACCACTGTTTACGTCAATAACATGCAGTGCTTCGGTGTGCTCAATAATTAAATAAGCACCACTAGGAAGGTTAACCGTTTTACCAAAAGAAGCTTTTACTTGTTTGGTCACACCAAAATGATCAAAAATAGGAAGCCCATCTTTGTACTGTGTTACGATATCTGTTTTATCCGGAGCAATGCGCTGGATATAACGCTGCGTTACTTCGTGGAGCGATTTATCATTCACAACAATTCTATTAAAATCTGCACTCAGCAAATCTCGTAAAATACTTGTTGTTTTTGTTTCTTCACTTAAGATACGAACGGGCGCTGCAGCCCCTTTTAAATTGGCTTGTATCGTTTTCCATGTTTCTACAAGGGATAACATGTCTTGGTGTAATTCTGCAGTTGATTTACCTTCTGCAGCAGTACGCACAATCACACCAAAATTTTTAGGCCTAATAGCTTCTAAAATTTTGTGTAATCTTTTTCTTTCTTCAGAAGAATGAATTTTTTTAGAGACCGCTACAATTTCATTGAAAGGCGTAACAACTACAAATCTTCCAGGTAAAGAAAGTTCGCAACTTAAACGAGGTCCTTTAGCTGCAATGGGTTCTTTTAAAATTTGAACGAGTACGTTTGGCTTACCATTTAATACTTCGTTTATTTTCCCTGTTTTAATAATTTCAGGTTCCGATTGAAAGCGTGCAAAATCAAATCCGTTTTCGCTTTTATCAGACATGGCAGCCTGCGTATATTTTATAATAGACTTTGCATAGGGGCTTAAATCTGAGTAATGTAAAAAAGCATCTTTTTCAAAACCAACGTCTACAAAGGCAGCGTTAAGTCCGGGAATTAATTTTTTTACTTTACCGAGGTAAAGATCACCTACTGCAAAATTTGCGTCGGTTTTTTCGTTGTGCAACTCCACTAGTTTTTTATCTTCTAGCAAAGCAATTTCTACACCCGTAGGCGTAGCGTTTATAATAAGTTCTTTGTTCAAAATGAGCAACTTTTAAATACAAAATTACCTGCCTAATTAGGCGGCATGTGTATACACCAATATCTTAACAATCAAAGCCCTATCAAGGAAGGAAATAGGAAAAGTTGCAGAAAAGGAAATAAGGGACTAGATACAGATAAGTGTTAAATACGCCCCATGTTTTGCATAGGGCGTATTTATATAGGTCAATAAAGGAAAAACAATTACTTGTTCTTCTTCTTATGACGATTCTTTCTTAGGCGTTTCTTACGTTTGTGTGTCGCAATTTTATGACGCTTTCTCTTCTTACCACAAGGCATACAGGGAGTAATTTTATTTGTTAATAATAATTTATTTATTCAATTCCGCAATTCTCTTAGCGATTGCTTCTTTTGCTTCGGGCACTTTAACTTTTTTAGCAGCTAAGCTATACCACTTTACTGCGTTTGTTTTGTCGTTGTGCATCTCGTAGCATTCTGCTAAGTGAAATATAGCTTCCAGGTTTTCTGGATCTTTATTTACAATTAGTAAGAAGCGCTCAATGGCTTTATCTAACTGCCCACTTTTTTTACCACCCAACCCCAAAATCATTTGAGCATATAGGTTGTTTGGATTTTTTTGGACAATGTCTCTGATGGGCAAAATACCCTGCATTGGATTGTCTGAAATGTTTCCAAATATGTAGCAAGCACCCAAACCAATTTTACTAGAATCGTTGTTTGGATTGATAACTAAAGCTTTCTCTAAAAGATCTTTTGCTTGTTCTGCCAACCAGTGTTGCATGGCTGGGTCACCTTCCGTAACTAGGTTGTCTATATACAGTTGGGCGGCAAAGGTGAGGCTTTTTTCAGAATTTTCCAATTTAGCTGCTTCGCCGGTGTACCAAGCATAGGGTTCAAACAGTTTTGCTGAGTCTGACCAGAACCTAGCAAGCCTGTGGTACACATGTATTTTTTGGTCTTTCACATCCCCTCTAACCACGCTATTTTCGAGGCTATTAAGGCGTAAAACTTGGTCTGTACTGAGTTTACCTTTTGCTTTTAAGAGTAGGTCTTCAAACTTAAGGTGTTGATTATCATCACTATTTTGTGCGGTAGGAGCAGCATCAGGGGCTTTAGGTGCCACGGTACTACCCATGTATAACAAAATGGCAAATAGGAGTACGGCTCCGCCAATGAGGAGTAATTGCTGTTTTTTCACTTTCGAAAAGAATTAGGGGACGAAGTTAGCGCTACTTAAGCTTGCTTTTAACTTCAGTTACAAATTCTTTTGCGGGTTTGAAGGCAGGAATAAAATGTTCAGGGATTTGCACTGCGATATTTTTTTTGATATTTCTACCAATTTTTGCTGCACGTTTTTTGGTGATAAAGCTCCCAAAGCCACGTATATATATGTTTTGGCCGTTAGAGAGACTTTCTTTTACCTCTTTAAACATGGTTTCAAGCGTAACGAGTACGTCTACTTTTGGAATACCTGTTTTGTCTGAAATCTGGTTGATGAGATCTGATTTTCTCATTGTATCAAAATTAATTTAGGGTATGTGTATCTAAAAATAAGCTAAAAAATCGCGTATTTAACAGAAAATTAATTTTTTTTATACGTTTTGCCAACTAAAAATGGGCATATACACCCTAAAAATTAACTTTATACCAAAAAATTAAGCATTTTAGCCCTCGAAAGGCTGATTTTGCCCATTCCTAATAAATGAAATCAAGTTTTACCACCACCCTCCTTCATTGGCATACCCACACGAATACTAGGGTTATGCCTTGGAAAGGCGAAAAGGACCCCTATAAAATTTGGTTATCAGAAATAATTCTACAACAAACGCGTGTAGAACAAGGCCTTGCCTATTATAATAAATTTATTGAGGCCTACCCAACTGTTTTTGATTTAGCAAAAGCAAAGGAACAAACGGTGTTTAAATTATGGGAAGGGCTGGGTTATTATAACCGTTGTAGAAATTTACTTTTTACTGCAAAAATAATTGCGACAAATTACAAAGGAATTTTTCCGAGTGATTACGAAACGCTTTTAACATTAAAGGGGGTGGGGCCTTATACGGCAGCGGCTATTGCATCATTTGCCTTTAATGCACCACATGCAGTATTGGATGGAAATGTGTATAGAGTGATAGCTAGGCATGAAGGCATTGATGTGCCCACAGATTCTACAACAGGTAAAAAAATATTTGAAGAGCGCGCTGCGGCACTGCTCGATAAAAATCGCGCAGGCCTTTACAATCAAGCTATCATGGACTTTGGAGCTACTGTATGCAAACCCATGGCGCCCGGTTGTAATGCATGCCCACTACAAAAAACCTGCGTAGCACATGCTACCGCGCAGGTAAATCAACTCCCCATCAAAGAAAAACAGCTTGTTAAAAAAGAACGTCGATTTTATTATTTTTTACTCCAAGTGCAAGATGAAATTTGGGTTAGCGAAAGAAAGCATAAAGATATTTGGCAGGGCTTGTATGAATTTTATTTGTTGGATGCAGGAAAAAAAATGTTGTGGAATGAAACAAGTACACAACATTTTTTAAAAGAACAACTAGGGGTGTCTTCTATTAAACTCTTACAACGTTCAATAGATATTAAACAACAGCTTACCCATCAAATCATAACGGCTCAATTTATGAGAGTTGCTTTAACAAAAAAGCCAAGCAGTATGACAGCTGGAAAATGGCAAAAAATATCAAAACTAAAGGCCCTTCCTTTTCCCAAACTAATCCATCAGTATTTTAGTGAAACCTTTATCTGGTAAACCCCGTTGGTCTTTGTTTTAGGGTGTACGATGTAACTGAATTATTGGTATTTTTGCCTAGTACTAAATTTACTGTCACTTTGGACGATCATTCGGTAATGGGTTTATATCTTGCGCAATCATTTTTTGGCGCTATTCAACCTCAAGGCACAACTGTTTTGGTACTTATTTTGGTTGTTTTATTGTTTTTGTCTTTTGTGCTGGCCGGTGCGGAAGTTGCATTCTTTTCATTGACTTTTAAAGACATCAACTTGCTAAAGTCAAAACAGCAACCTGCTTATAAAAGAATTGTTGACTTAATTGAGCAACCTAAAATATTATTGGCCTCACTTTTAATTGCTAATAGTTTTATCAATATCTCCATCATTATCATTTCAAATTTACTCATCGATAATATGTTTAATTTTGAACAGTTTGATGCTGTGTGGGTGGAGTTTGTTATTAAAGTTATTGCGGTTACTTTTTTACTCGTACTCTTTGGTGAAATCATGCCTAAAGTGTTGGCCACTCAAAACAATGTTCGTTTTGCAAAAGATTTTGGCGGCATTGTTTATGGAATTTCTTATGTGGTGATGGGACTTAGTAAACCACTCGTAAAATATTCAGACATCATTGAAAGAAAGCTCGCTAACAAATCGGCGAGTGCTTACAGCCTCGAAGAGTTAGATCATGCCATTGATTTAACAACCAATGAAACGGCTTCTGAAAATGAAAAAAATATTTTAAAAAGTATTGTTAAGTTCAGGAATATCACCGTAAAACAAATTATGAAAACCCGTATGGATGTGAGTGGGGTGGATCATGAAATTAGTTTTGATCAATTGATTGAATTTGTGCGTGAGGTAAACTATTCTAGGCTTCCAGTATACAAAGAAGATTTAGATGAAGTGCTAGGCATTGTTCATACCAAAGACTTGGTGCCGCATTTAGATGAAAGCGCAACCTATAACTGGCATAAGCTTTTAAGGCCCCCATACTTTGTGCACGAACAAAAACCCATCGAAGATTTATTAAAAGAGTTTCAATCTAAAAGAATTCACTTTGCAGTAGTGGTGGATGAATTTGGAGGAACTAGTGGGATTGTTACCCTCGAAGATATTTTAGAAGAAATTATTGGAGAAATTAAAGATGAGTTTGACGAGGAAGATAGTGATTATAAAAAAATTGACGACAACAATTATATTTTTGAAGGGCGCGTAATGATTCAGGATTTGTGTAAAGTAATGGATCTGCCCACCGAAACTTTTGATACGGTAAAAGGGGAAAGTGATTCACTTGCAGGTCTAGTATTAGAACTTGCTGGCGATTTTCCAAAGCCCGCTGCCATTTTAACTTCTGGCGATTTTGAATTTACAGTATTAGAAGTGGCAAAAAATAGACTTCAAAAAATTAAGGTTTCCATTAAGCGTCAGTACACCAACTAATATTCGTTTCATGCTAAGGCAATTACAATTATTTTTTTTAGTAGTGGGTTTTGCTAGTGTAAGTTTTGTGGCATGTAACAGTGTGTATACACCAAAGCCTACTGGTTATTATAAAATCAATTTCCCAGAAAAAAAATACCAGCTATTTGACCAGCCTGGCTATCCATATGCTTTTGAATACCCCGTGTATGCGAAAGTGGTTAAAGATTCTACCTTTTTTGGTGAAGCCACCGAAAATGACTGGTGGATTAATATAGACTTCCCTCAGTTTAACGGCCGCATTTATGTGAGTTACAAAGAAATTGGCAAGTATAAATTTGATTCGCTCGTGAAACATTCTTTTTTTATGACCAGCAAGCAATCTGCTAAAGCCTATTCCATAGACGATTCACTCATGCACACTGCAAATGGCGTAAGTGGCCTGTTTTTTACGGTAGGAGGTGATGCTGCTACTGCCAATCAGTTTTTTTTAACAGATTCTACCAAGCATTTTTTAAGAGGCGCGCTATATTTTGACGCTACGCCCAATTCCGATTCTTTGGCCATCGTCAATGATTTTATTAAAACAGATTTGAAGCATTTGGTAAACACTTTTAGGTGGAAAAACTAATTATATTCGCATAACCATGATTATTATAGACAACAAATTGGTTTCTGATGAGCTCCTAGAAGAGCATTTTGTATGCGATTTAACAAAATGCAAGGGCGGTTGCTGCGAAGATGGTGATGCGGGTGCCCCTATGGAAAAATGGGAACTCGAAAAATTAAAAACCCATTACGAAGACATCAAACCTTATATGACAGCTGCTGGAATCAAAGAAGTTGAAAAGCAAGGGAAATTTTTATATGACCGCGAATTTGGTTGGGTAACACCTACCATTAATGGGGGCATTTGCGCATACGGAATCAAAGACAAAACAGGCACCATACTTTGTGGTATAGAGCAGGCCTATAACGATGGTAAATTAGATTGGAAAAAGCCACTAAGCTGCCATTTGTTTCCTGTTAAAACAAAAAAGAGTAAGCGTGATCCAGATATGGAATATGTTAACTACGAACCCCGCGAAGACTTATGCAGTGCTGCTTGTAGCCTTGGTAAAAAATTAAAAGTGCCGGTGTATCAATTTTTAAAAGAATCGTTGATACGGAAATATGGCCCCGAATTTTATGAAGCATTAGAAGCAACAGCGCTTCATCAAAAAAGTCAAAAAAAATAAGTATGTCAGAAACAGCTGCGTCATTTATTGCAAAGAGTAGTATTAAAGCTGCCGATTTAGAACATCGCAGAAAAATCAATTTTAATATTGCTAAATACAATGCCGTTGTGCCTATTGGTAAATCACAATTTACCGACGTTAATATTACCAGGGAGCGCGCAAAAAATATCAAGTGGGAAGCGATTGAGCATTTAGACAAATACTTACTTGAGTTTGAACAAAAAATTACCGCTAGAGGAGCCACCGTTATTTGGGCCAATGATAGCGCAGAAGCTTTAGAGGCTATTGGAAAAATATGTAAAGAAAGAGCTTGCAAAACGCTCGTAAAAAGCAAGAGCATGGTAACCGAGGAAATTCATTTAAATGATTTCTTGGAAGCAAATGGAATCGAAAGTGTAGAAACAGATTTAGGCGAATACATTCAACAATTAGATGGCGAGCCGCCGTATCATATTGTTACACCAGCCATGCATAAAAGCAAAGAAGACGTAGCCAAACTTTTTGCTAATAAATTAGGTACTAAACCAGATTTAACACCCGAAGAATTAACACAGGTAGCGCGTATTAAACTTCGTGATAAATATACAGAAGCGGAAGTGGGTGTAACAGGCGCTAATTTTTTAATTGCAGACATTGGTGCCATTGCTATTACCGAAAATGAAGGCAACGGGCGTTTAAGTTGTGCATGGCCTAAAACACATATTGCAGTTGTGGGCATTGAAAAAATGATCCCTTCTGTACATGATCTTCCTTTGTTTTGGCCACTGCTAGCGACATACGGCACAGGTCAAAAAGTAACGGTGTACAATTCCATTGTAACCGGTCCCAAGCAAGCAGGTGAAACCGATGGCCCCGAAGAAATGTTTGTGATACTTTTAGATAATGGACGTACCAATTTACTCGCTAACCCTACGGCCCGTGAAGCACTGTATTGTATTAGGTGCGGTGCTTGTTTAAATGCATGTCCCGTGTATAAAAATATTGGCGGACATTCTTACGAAACAACCTACAGTGGCCCTATTGGTAAAGTTATTACTCCGTATTTAAGTGGGGTAGATGCGTATAAGCACTTAAGCAATGCTTCTTCTTTATGTGGCAATTGTACAGAGGTATGTCCTGTACGCATTAACTTACATCAACTCTTATTAGACAACCGTCACGAAGCTGTTACGCAAGGTACAAGCACACTTGCAGAGCGCGTTGCATGGAAAGCCTGGATGGTTGCTAGTTTAAATAGACCCATGATGAATATGGGTAATGGTAAAATGAAAAACTGGGTAGTCAATAAAGTTTTTAAAGGGTGGGCTGTACACCGCTCCGAATTAGATTTTAGCAAAAAAACATTTAATGAAATGTGGAAGGACAATACTACATCCCGTCCGCGTCTGTAATAGGAACAATTTCGTGGTGCTGTGCTTTCATAGATCTATTGACTAGATACACGCCTGCTAGTGTAACAAATGATCCTACAAAAATGGGCAGGCTTAATTTTTCGTCTACCATAAAAGCCCCTACAACCGTAGCTACTATTGGGTTTATGTAGGCATACAAAGATGCAATGGTTGGTGGTAAATGCTTCATGGTATAAATGAAAGCAGCAAATGCAATAATTGAACTTGCGATAATTAAATAGATAATGGCTATCCAAGTTGCGTGTGGGATAGCACTGAGTGGAATGGCTTTACCGGATACAATTACAAAAGCACCTAAAAAAAAGCAGCTTAAGAACATTTGCCAACCCGTTGCATAATACGGATTCATATCCATTTTATTACGTGCAATAAAAATGGTGCCAAAGCTCCAACTTAACATGGCAATAATAGAAACGCCAACGCCAATAAAATAACCTGCCGAATTATGCACGGCAAGGTTTTCATAAAATACAATCGCAATACCTACTATACCAAGTAGCATACCACTAAAAGTAAGGGCAGTAATTTTTGTGTTTTTGTAACGTACTCTTTCAATTACAACTACACTGAGTGGATATAGTGCCGCAATGAGTGCCGCAAGTCCGGATGGCATATCTTTTAAAGCATAGGTAGAAAAACCATTGGCAATTACAAAAAGCAAAATAGACATGCCCAGTAGCCATTTGAATTCTTTAAAGCTTGGAAGTTTTTCACCTTTTACTAAAAAAAAGGAAATGAGTAACAGGCCACCTAATCCATTTCTAATAGAGGATAGTTCAAAAGCAGGCACGCCTTGTTTGATACCAAACTTACTTGCAACCCAGGTGGTTCCCCAAATAATACTGGTGAGACCAAGTCCTATGTATGCTTTTTGTTTGGTTGTCATGCGTTGTAAAAATTAATGTCTAAAATGACGAAGTCCGGTCATTACCATGGCTAGCTTATGTTCTACACAGTACTCAATACTGTCTTTGTCTCTCACCGAACCGCCTGGTTGAATAAATGCTTCCATACCTGCCTCCTGTGCTATTTGTACACAATCGTTAAAAGGGAAAAAAGCATCTGATGCAAGTACAGCGCCTTTTAGATCAAAATTAAATTGATGTGCTTTTTCGATAGCCTGGCGAAGTGCGTCGATACGACTGGTTTGACCACAGCCCTTGCCTACCAATTGTTTATTTTTTACAAGCGCTATGGCATTGCTTTTAAGATGCTTGCATACCAAGTTGGCGAAAATCAAATTTTCTTTTTCATTTTCTGTGGTAGTTCTACCACCAACTTCGTTCCAAGTATCAAAGTTGCCCGTATCAGGCGCTTGTGCCAATACACCATTTAGTAAAGACTTGCTCGGTGTTTTTAATACAGTAGCGCCACCTGAAAGTTGTAGTAAAATTCTATTCTTTTTACTCTTTAAAATATCGAGTGCATCCGCGTCAAAGTTTGGTGCAATGAGTACTTCAAAAAATATTTCGTTGATAGCGTTTGCAGTGGTAGCATCAACAGTACTATTGGTTACAAGTACACCACCAAAAGCGCTTTCGGCATCACCACCTAAAGCAGCGTCCCATGCATCTTTAACGGCGCCTCTTGCAGCAATACCACAAACATTGGTATGCTTGATAATGGCAAATGCTGTTTCATTAAATTCACCAATCAGTTGCACGGCTGCGTCTACGTCTACTAAATTATTATAGGATAATTCTTTACCATTTAGTTGTGTAAAGAGTTCTTCTAAACGACCTGTAAAAGTAGCCCCCTGGTGTGGGTTTTCGCCGTAACGTAATATTTGCGTAGGCGCTGGATTAAAGTAATTACTAATGGCAATATCATAATGCATCACTACTTCAAAAGCTTTTGCAGCAAAGGCTTTCCTTTGTTCTAATGAAGTGGTACCTGCTTGTGCAGCTAACATGGTTTCAAGTACTGCATAATCTTGTTTAGCTGCAATCACTACTAAGTCTCTAAAATTTTTTGCAGCAGCTCTAATCATAGAAGGCCCACCAATATCAATTTTTTCGATAATGGCTTTTTCTTCTGTAGTGGTTGCAAGTGTTTCTTCAAATGGATATAAATCAACAATTACTAAATCAATTTCAGGAATATGGTACTGCTCCATTTCAACGAGGTCTTGTGGCTCATATCGGCGTCCTAAAATACCGCCAAAAATAGCAGGGTGTAATGTTTTAACACGACCTCCTAAAATAGATGGGTAGGTGGTTAAGCTTTCTACCGCAACACAAGTGATACCCAAATCTTCTAAAAATTTTTGAGTGCCACCCGTCGAATAGATGGTTACGTTTTGAGCTACTAATTGACGTGCTAAAGGCTCTAAACCATCTTTATAAAAGACAGAAATGAGCGCAGACTTAATTTTCTTTTCCATTGCTTGATTGGTGGACAAAAGCCCCTTGTTGAGAAACAAAATGATGCCGCAAATGTAGGTCCTCTGCCTCTTTTTTCCACGCTTGCATTTTCCACAAAGGTATACTGCTGTCAAACACATAGAGCGCGCCGCTAAAGTGCTTTGCGAGTAGGCTTATAGGGGACTTGGGCAGGTTGCTCACTAAAAGGATATCCACTTTTGGAACTTCCTTGAGGCTAGGTTTTAGCTGCATTATCTGACCAACACACATAAATCGTGTAGGCCCAATGGTAAAAGCGCTGGTGCCCACTGGCAATATCGTTTCTTTTTGAAGCCCATAGCGAATTGTGATGTTGGTGGTTTTGGGAACAAACCACACGGTTAGGGTCGTTTGCCCTACCGCCCTTGTGTCCGTATAACTTTGTATGCAGCAGCCAAGCAGTAGGGCGGTTAAACCAATAAAGCACCACTTGTTTTTTTGGGTTTGAATAAGTAGCGTAGTACTTGCAATGATGATAAAAAACAAAACCACTTGAGCCGTGTTGATGTGTAAATTACTTGTGGTGGCATAGGGTAATGTATTCATTTTTTGGATGATCCAGTTCATGCTACCAATTAACCAGCTTGTACAAACGGATAAAGCTTTACCAATATAAACGAGGCTTCCAAAAGGGAGGATCAGTAAACAGCCATATAAAATAATACTAGAGAGCGGCACCACTATAAAATTGCTGAGTAAAAAATAATTGGGAAACTGATGAAAATGATACACAACAAGAGGCAGTGTAAGTATTTGCGCACTTAGTGTAACGGCGTTTAACTGCCAGCAGGCCTGCATCCATTTGTGTTTGAAATAGAGGGCATCAAAAATATTTTTTTGATACAGCACAATGCTAAGCACTGCTGCATACGAAAGTTGAAATCCAATATCCCACAAATAAAACGGATGTAGCAGCAGCAAAAAAAAGGCGGATGCTGCGAGTGCATTTACAATGCTAGAATTTTGTTTTACAACTTTGGCGATAATAATAAATGAAAACATAACGGCTGCTCTTACAATAGAGGGGCCTGCTCCTGTTAGTAGCGCAAAGCCCCACAAGACTAGTAGCATGATGGGTGGCGCTGTCCATTTTTTTATTGTTGAACTGGGCATCCAACCAAAAACACCTACTAGTAATCCATAAATTAAACCAAGGTGTAGTCCACTAATAGCAATAACATGTATCACGCCGGTGTTGCTATAGGCTTTCATTAAATCGGAATCAATATCTTGTTTGTAACCTATTAAAAGCGCCGCTGCTACCGCTTTTTCTTGTTTGCCCGTAATGTTTTGTTGAAGTCGATTGCTAATTTTTTGTTGCAGTACTTGCAGGTATTGTTTACTTTTTTTGGTGGGCAGTAAAGTCCAACTTCCTTTTGCCAAATACAGTTGATGCGTTAATTCATTTCTAAATAGCCATTGTTTGTAATGAAAGCCGCCTGGGTTATGCGTATCCGGCACTGGGCTTGGCCGTAAAGTAGTGGCTATATAACTGCCCGCTTTTAATACCGGTATACTAACGCTGCTGCTATCTACAGCTACATGCACAATTATTTTTATGTTCGTTTTTATTTCATGTTGCGCATTGCCAATGCTTTCTATAATAGCTGCCGTTTTATAGGTTTTGTTTTTTAGTTTCAGCGGTTCTGTTAGCTGCATAATATAAATGGTTCCATTTTTCTGCGCCGCTAGTAACACAGTTTCTTTAGTGCGTGCCTGTAATGTATTTTGCATGATAGCAATACCAAGGCATATAAATAATATTTGTAAAAAAAGACCTTGTATAAAACGGTAACGGTACTTTTTAAAATTTGTTAGCTGGGCGGTTACTATAAGTCCGGCAATAGAAATGCCCACTGCTATATACAAGGCGGTATGGATATGCGCGTTTGTGAAAACACCATGCAATACATAATTGCACGTAACAATTCCGAGTACGAGCGGAAAAAGTAGTCTAGTAAAGGGTGCTTGATGCCAAAAAGGAGGCGCGGTTACGGACACGCTCAAACCTATGCACTATAATAGCATAAGCCTATACAACCATGTGTTTTGGTAGAAGGTTCTCCGTATTTACGCCCTACTTATTTAGATAAGTTCATGCTACGCTCTTTGTATAGCGTGCGGAAATAAGGATCGTGCAAATCTTTAATAAAGCGAATGGCTTCTCCCGTACTTTTCATTTCTGGTCCTAACTCTTTGTTCACGCCAGGGAATTTATCAAAACTAAATACAGGCTCTTTAATCGCATAGCCGTCTAGTTTTTTAACCATGGTAAATTCGCTGAGTTTATTGGCGCCAAGCATTACTTTGGTGGCAATATTCAAGTACGGAATTTGATACGCTTTAGCAATAAATGGTGTTGTTCTAGAAGCTCTTGGATTTGCTTCAATCACAAACACTTGACCATTTTTAATGGCGAACTGAATATTAATAAGTCCTTTGATATTTAATGCACGTGCAATTTTTTCGCTGTAGAATTCCATTTTTTCAATGATCATTGGCGTTAGGTTAAACGCTGGTAACACCGCGTTACTATCGCCACTATGAATACCTGCTGGTTCAATATGTTCCATCACACCCATGATGTGAAAAGTTTCTCCATCAAAAATGGCATCCACTTCTGCTTCTTGACAACGGTCTAAGAAATGGTCAATCAAAATGGTATTGTCTGGAATGTGTTTTAATAAACTGATCACCGCTTTTTCAACTTCTTCGTCATTGATTACAATTCGCATGCGCTGTCCACCAATAACGTAGCTAGGTCTTACAAGTACAGGATATCCAACTTTGTTGGCTACTTCGATAGCTTCGTCGGCAGTATGTGCCGTGCCATATGCTGGATACGGAATTTCTAATTCTTTTAATAGATCACTAAAACGTCCACGATCTTCGGCCATGTCTAGGCTTTCGAAAGAAGTACCAATAATGCGAATGCCTTTTTCGTGTAAACGCTTGGCTAATTTAAGTGCTGTTTGACCACCTAATTGAACAATGATACCATAGGGTTGCTCTAGTTCAATGATGTCCCATAAATGTTCCCAAAATACTGGCTCGAAATATAATTTGTCGGCCATGTCAAAGTCGGTAGAAACTGTTTCGGGGTTACAGTTTACCATAATGGCTTCGTAACCACTCTCTTTAATAGCAATTAAGCCGTGTACACAACAATAATCAAACTCGATACCTTGGCCAATTCTATTGGGGCCGCTACCAAGTACAATTACTTTTTTCTTACCTGAGGGTATGGATTCGTTGGAGTTAAGCGTAGGTTGAGTCATTATTTACAAATTGTGCAAATTTAAGGTACCGCCGCAATTTATCCGTGTAAATTTTTAAATACTTCTTAGACGCTTATTCACAGGGCTTTTGAGTCCTTATTTTAAGAGTGGAAGCTCCTCCCAGCGGGTGGTATAGCGGGGACTTCGCATTTCCTGGCGCATTTTCCAGTTGCGGGTAGTGCCGCTGGCAGCAAATTTTAATATATCACCCCGCATCGAAAAGTTGATATTATCGACCGCTTCCATGAGGGCACGACCTTTGGCCAGTTTTTCACCACAGATAGGCGTTGCTACAAACAAATTTCCCTGAATCACCGATTCGGGCACGATATCACTTAAAATAACACCTGCTTTTTTGTAGGTTTTACCCGCTTCAAATAAGCTTCTTACCAGTTCTAGGGCTGGCTTGACTAGTTCGTTGGTAAGCGCGGAGGCAACGGGCAAGCGGATGCTAGCGGTTTTGGTAGGTCCATGCCGGTAATAACTGCCTTTTACTTCCTGTTTGGGCACAATTAATACGGTAATGCCACGCGCAGCAGCGTGTTGTCTGCGCAGTTTTTCTGCGGCCCTTGCCATATAGGTAGCCACCGCTTCTTCTAACTGAGTAAGGGTGGTAACGGGGTTTCCAAACATGCGTGTGGTAGCAATCATGTGTTTGGTTACTCTTTCTGATTGCATATCAATGCAAGGAAATCCTTTGAGTTCTCTAAACAAACGCGCACCTACCACGCCGCCTAATTCTTGGTGTGCCCAATTTTCGGTGCGCAGTGTTAAATCGTAAGCGGTGTTAATACCGTAGCAACTTAATTTTTTAGCGTACTGGTAGCCAATACCCCATACATCACCAATGGGCGTTTTTTGTAGGGCTTGTGTTATTTTTTTTTCGGTATTTAATATTAATACGCAGCCTGTTATTTGTTTATTTTTTTTAGCGAGTTTATTGGCTACTTTACTCAGTGCTTTGGTAGGCGCTACACCAATGGAAACACTGATGCCGGTCCACTGTTCGATGATCGTTTTAAGTGAAACGGTAAAAGATTGCAGGGCGGCTGGTTCAATATGCGCGAGGTCTATAAAGGATTCATCTACCGAGTATACTTCTACGCAACCCTCTGGCAGCATGGTTCTTAAGGTTTCCATCACGCGCCAACTTAAGTCGCCGTATAAGTGATAGTTAGAAGAAAAAGTAGTGACCCCATTTTTTTCTAAATTCTTTTTTTGCATAAAAAAAGGACTGCCCATTTCTATGCCTACTATTTTTGCCTCATCACTTCTTGAAATAATACAGCCATCATTATTGCTTAACACCACTACCGGTTTATGTAGTAAATCTGGCTTAAATAAACGTTCACAGGAGCAATAAAAACTATTGCAATCTACAATGCCAATCATGTCTAATATTATAAAGTAGCGTGAATACAATATATCACCACGCCCCATACTGCAAAGGAGGCGAGTGGATCAATTTCAATGTCGGCGCATTTTTTATTTTCGGCAGAGAGTAATTTTTTAACACCCGTATCGGTGTAGCGCCGAATTAAAAGTTCACCATTTAAAATGGCCACTACAATTTTTTGGTTGCTGGCTCTAATGCTCCGGTCTACGATTAAAATATCGCCCGGGTAAATGCCGGCACCGGTCATGGCGTGGCTGTTCATTCTAAAAAAGAAGGTAGCGGGCTTGTTTTTAATGAGCTGCTCGTTGAGGTCAATACCCCTTTCCATATAATCGTCGGTGGCAGCCCCAAAACCAGTGGCATTGGCGGTAGTAACGTCTTGTTGGGTGTATTTTTTGGAGCCTTTATAGGCAGCCCCCTGCCATTCTTGACTATCCATACAAGTAAAAAGTTTTGTTTTAGCTAAAATATTTAGTAAATTTATGCTAAAATAATTATCAAAATAAAAAAATTATGGACATTCATACGAGCGCACGCACTGTTTTTGCAGGTCAAACACTAACAACCACTGGGGCGTATCAGTTGGTGGCCTACCCCGACGCACATTTTACAAATTGGGCCCGTACCCTTGGTTTTACCGATAAGCCGGTTATTGAGCTAGCCCAGTTTCATACCACCGAGCATATGGAAGCTACGTTGCTCAAGTGGATGCACCGTATTATTAGCCAGCAAAAAAGCTTTAGTGTGGTAACTGATGGTTTTGGCGCCCTGCCTTCTAGGCGCATTTTTATGCGTATTGCCAACCAACAACCTTTTGCACAGCTCGCCGCAAGTTTGCAGGTACTGGACCAGTATTTAAAAAGTTATGGATGTGCACCTTCTAAACTCATACAGCAACCTTTACTTGCACTCACTTCGCCACTACCGCCCGCTGCTTTTGAACAGTTAGCAGCGCAGTATGTAAATAAAGTAGCGCAACCATTTTTTGAACTCACTACCGTTACACTCATTCGCAAAGAGCATGCACTAGACAAGGGTAAACAGATAAGCGTTTTTGGCCTACAAACTTTATAAGCAAATTTGGGGTTTGCATACTAAGTTCTATTTTCGTTGTAAATCGATTTTCCTATGGAGTCAGTGATTAACGGAATAAAAACTTTATTTACCTCTATCAGCGGCACTGTAGCTACAAGGGTAGAAAAATTACCACAAAGTGGGAGTGACCGTATTTACTTTAGAATATACGAAGGAAGCAAAACCTATATCGCCACCTACAACCTCCATCAAAAAGAGACACAAACATTCATACATTTTACTAAGCATTTTAAAACAGCTGGCCTTCCAGTGCCTGAAGTGCTTGCGGTAAATGCAGATGATACTATTTATATACAAGAAGATTTAGGAACAGAGTCGTTACTGAATCAGATAGAAAACGAAGGTCATTCTCAAAACGTATATGCACTTTTTGAAAAAAGTTTGGCAGCACTTGCGCGTGTACAAATTATAGGGGATCAAGATTTTAATTACAATTGGTGTATCACTGCAAAAGAGTTTGGTAAGCAGGCTATTTTAAGTGATCTATTGTATTTCAAATATTATTTTTTAGATACGCTACAACTGCCTTACGATAAGCAGGCGATGCTTGAAGATTTTGAAGCATTAAGTACCTATCTCACCCATACGCAGCATAAGTATTTCATGTATCGTGATTTTCAGAGTAGAAATATTATTGTCAACCAAAACGATGTGCACTTCATCGATTTTCAGGGTGGTATGAAAGGCGCTTTGCAATATGATGTGGCTTCATTATTGTGGCAAGCTAAAGCAGAGTTAAGTGAACAGTGGAAAGATGAGTTGCTTTCTTATTATATGGACCAGGTGGATGGTTTATTGCAAGAACCACTTGACCGTATCACGTTTGAAAGTCAGTACAATGGTTATGTATTAATTAGACTCTTGCAAGTAATGGGTGCTTACGGATTTAGGGGTTTGTTTGAACGAAAAGCACACTTTTTAACAAGCATTCCACTTGCTATGCGAAACCTTCAATTCTTTATAGAAAATAAGCGTGTAGGTATTGTTACGCCCGAATTTGATCGGGTATTAAAAATTGTGATGTCTGAGGACATGATTGCTCGCTTTGAACCACCGCAAGCAAACGCAGCTACACCGCTCATTATTTCGGTGAATAGTTTTAGTTATAAAAAAGGGTTTCCGGTAGATGATTCTGAAAATGGCGGCGGCTTTATGTTTGACATGCGCGGCATTTTAAATCCGGGTCGTTTTGATGATTATAAAAAACTGTCGGGACTCGATAAGCCTGTTCAAGATTTTTTAGAACAGCGTACAAAAATGAATGAGTATTTAAATAGTGTTTGGGATTTAATTGATATTACGGTAGAGGATTATTTAAAACGTGGTTTTCAAAATTTACAAATCAATTTTGGATGCACGGGCGGACAGCACCGCAGTGTATATGCTGCAGAGCAAACGGCAAGACACTTACGCAATAAATACAAGGTAGCTACACAGCTTTCTCATACCAATAAAGCCAACTGGGTAAAATAATTTTTATGAAGGCAATGATATTGGCAGCAGGTTTGGGTACAAGGTTAAAACCCTTTACAGATAAGCATCCCAAGGCATTGGCTATGGTTAATGGCAAGTCGTTACTACAACGCAATATCGAATATTTACAAAAAATTGGCATCACCGAAGTGCTCGTAAATGTGCATCATTTTGCCGATCAAATTACAGAAGCTTTAGCCACCAACAAGGGTTGGGGTTCTAGGGTTACGATATCTGACGAAACAGACGCTGTATTAGAAACGGGCGGTGGTTTAAAAAAAGCTGCTTGGTACTTTGCAAATGAAACTTCGTTTTTATTGATCAATGCAGATATATTGACCGATTTAGATTTAGATGCACTTGTTGCGCAGCATACAAATACAGGAGCACTCGCTACGCTCGCTGTTTCTATCAGGGACAGTAGTAGGTATTTCTTGTTTGATGAAGCCTGTAAATTGTGTGGATGGAAAAATCAAAACACCGGGGAGTATAAGCCCGCTCATTTAACGGATGATTCTGCCAAACACTTGCAGGCAAAGGCTTTTAGCGGTATTCAAGTAATTGATACCAAACTACTTTTGCTCATGCAGCGTGAAGGTAAATTTTCTATGGTGGACGTGTATCTAGACCTTTGTGCTACACATAATATTCTGGCATATGATCATACTGGCGCAACACTACTTGATGTAGGTAAGCCAGAAAGTTTAGCACTTGCTGCTACGCTTTTTTTATAAGATTCAATCTAATTAGAGCAGGATGTATAACCCTGAGGTCACGGGTTCAAATCCTGGTATCGCTTCATAAAAAGCAAGGGCTTACGTTAAATCGTGGGTCCTTTACTACGTGGGCTTTATTTAAAAAAGACCTCTATTGCTAGAGGTCTTAGTCGTATTTTCCCAAACTTTTAAAATATTAATTACTTAAGATTTACAACATCTTTAGTATCATAAATAGGCCAATCGTAGGTTATTTTACCATCTTTATTAATTCCATATGAATTAAATACAACCATTTTCCCAGTAACTCCTTTTTTAGATTTCCAAGACATTTCGACCCAACTATGACCATACTTATTACCATTAGGCATTGTTACTACTTCATAGATAGTTCCTCCCAAATTAATATTACCATCAATTAACGCTCTTAGTTTTTTAAAACCCTCAATGCTTTTTGGAATTGCCACCCCAGCTGTTGTATCAGATTTTGATGGCCAAACGTTATGAAATGATTTTGCACTATCTGCATAGCATGAAGCAAGATTAGTCCAGTCCCCATTTACGAAATAAGTATTAACATTTTTAATCAAATCTACATCCGGTCCAGTTGTTGTTACTGATCCTGTTGTTTCAATTTTTACTTCAGTTTTTGTTTCTTGGTTTGTACAAGCAACTAATGATGCTGATACAAGAAAACATAATAATAGTTTTTTCATATTTTATTTTTTTGGTGCAGTTGCTGCTTTTATAAGTCCAGTAACATCCATATATTCATCGATATCAACAATTTTATGATCTTTATTGAATTGGTATACACCATAAAACTTGTGTTCAATTTTTACTCCGTTTGCTATAGCATCATCTGTCCATCTTACATAAGCTCTCACTCCTCCATCGGCTATAAAAGTAACTTCATCAACTCCTGGTAAAAGTTTAATATCATTAGCTTTTATGTTAGAAAGCAATTTGTGAAAACCTTCAAGTCTTTGGATTAGTATTGTTTTATTAGCTATTGATTCTTCGCCATAAGTTGGGCCATGTACTTTAACAGTATCAGATATATACGTACTGAAAGTTTTTAAATCATTTTTTGAAAAATTTTCAAAACCATCTAATATAATTTTTGAATTTTCTTTAAAAATCTTGATGTTAGCATCATCATTATTTGTTGTTTTTGTTTCTTGGTTTGTACAAGCAACTAATGATGCTGATACAAGAAAACATAATACTAGTTTTTTCATTGATTTATTATTTAAAAATGATGTATATATAAGAGAAATCTCGGTATCTAATCCGAAACTTCTCTTATTGTAATTTTGTATTCTAATTATTTCGAACTCAGGTCTTTCCTATAAAAAAGTAATTCATGCCAAACTTCTGCAACACTATTTTGCATCGTTTCAGTAAATCCAATATAAGAGAACCTTCCATGGATTTTTTCATATGTATCTTTGACTAAGTTATTATTAGTAAGGGCCCTATCTTTTAATCCATTTGGATATCTAGTCACTACAGCATATTGCGTTGGTCCTGAAGAACTAGAAGCAAAAACGGCAACAGATTGCCCAAGTGCTTTCCAAACAGGCCTTAAGTTTTCAAGAAAAGTATACATTTGATATCCTTGTCCTAATTTTGGAAAATAATGCGTGATACTCATTTTGTCAGCCCAGTCATTCAGTCCAGTGGTGCTAATCGAATCCTGGAAAGTTGAAAAACTTGAACCGCCCCTTTCTGTAAGATAGATAGCTACATTTTTGTGCCAGTCCATATTATGTTCCGTACTTAAATTACCTCTGCTGTCAATGCTCTCCCAGCTGTTTGGGCCTTCACTGATTTGGTAACCGCCAGCATCTGGTCCAGATGCAATTTCATAAATGCGCGCGCTCCATTCGCCGGTATGATACTTCTGGTAATGGGTAGAAACGGCCTTTTCAAATTCCAATACTTTATCAACTTTAGCGAATACTCTTTGAGTACTCATGACATTTTTTTGACTTATTCCAAAAAAAGGAACAAGACATAATAGCATAGTAATTTTTTTCATACTAGATGATTTAGAAATAGGGTATAGCCCATTTCAATTAGAAAATAAGTTTCTTAGGAATGATAGAGATTACAAGAATTGTAAATAGAGCTGTTGCGTTAGAATTGCAATAGAGTGGGTGATTTACTTACAGAAGATAAGTAAAATAGTTAATGTGTCATACATTAAATAATATTTAAGTGGGAACTGAGCCGCTCAGATAGATTGTTTCCGTTTTTTATTGACATAATCCATTACAAAACAGCACCTTACACCTTAATGTAAATTTTCTTTTTATCGAGCACATAAACAATGCTCCAATAAAATGCAATCATACATACCGCGTAAAGCAAAGAGCCGTTTCGTAAATCTTCAGAAATAGGTTTGCAAACATGATTCCAAAACCATGGTAAAGCGCTTGTAGTGGTGTGACCTGCCTCTAGGCTTAAGTCTTCGAAACGCAGAAGCGCCAGTACTCTTGGCAAAAAGCCGGATAAGAAAAATATAAAGAGTGGGTTTTTCCCAAACACATCAAAAAACTTGCTCCAGGCGCCTTTTATTTCCTTAAACTCAATTAAATAAATGAGGATGCTAATCGTTACAATGGCAAGGCCTGAAGTGTACAATACATAACTGCTGGTCCATATTTTTTTATTGATCGGGAATACCGTATCCCAGCAAAGTCCTGCTACAATTAGCACCACACCGCTAATTAATAAATTAGCTAGCATCTCGTAGGTTTTCCCTTTTTGTTGTATGTATTGTCCTACTAAAAATCCAAAAATAACTTGCACAATGCCGGTAAGTGTACTGGTAATACCTTCTGGATCAAAAGCGCTGCCTTCGCCATGGTACATATGTGTTTCACCCAAAACAATTTTGTCTATGCCTGTTCCAAAATAGCCTGTCATACTATACGGATCACCCGGTGTGCCAAGGCTCGCAGTAATAAACCAATAAAGTAATAATATGATGCCGCCAAGTACAAAAGCCCCCTTGGTTTTAGTATAGTAAACAATAATAGAAGCAAAAAAGTAAGAGAGTGCAATGCGTTGTAGTACACCAAATATGCGCACGTTTTCCCATTTTTTAGCCACAAGCATCGTGTCTTCCCACTTCATAAATGGACTCCAATTTAAAAAGAGGCCAATACAAAATATGAGAAGGGTACGTGTGGTAATTTTTTTCCAAAATGCTGAAGCTTCTCCGGCTTCAAATTTAGGCATCACAAAAGCCATGGCATTACCTACCGCAAATAGGAAAAAAGGGAACACCAAATCGGTGGGGGTGCAGCCATGCCAAGGGGCATGTTTAAGGGGTCCATAAATGTTTCCCCAGCTGCCAGGGTTATTTACAAGTATCATGAGCGCCACAGTAGCACCTCTAAAAACGTCCAAAGAATAGTAGCGTTGTTGTAGCATTGCGTTTGTTTGTGCTCGAAAGATAGCAAATGTTGGCCTGATTTATGTATTTTGCAGGCCTAAAACTAGCCCTAATAGGCTCATATTATTATTAAGTATTATGGGAAAGAATATTTTAATTACCGGCGGTGCAGGATTTATTGGATCACATGTTGTGCGTTTGATGGTAACGAGGTATCCTGCGTATCAAATTTTTAATTTGGATGCGCTCACGTATGCGGGTAATCTCGAAAATTTAAAGGACATCGAAAACGCCCCTAATTATCATTTTGTAAAGGCGAACATTTTAGATGCAGAAGCATTAAAAGATATTTTTCAACAGCATACTATTACCGACGTGATCCATTTGGCTGCCGAGTCACATGTAGACCGTTCTATTATTTCACCACTTGATTTTGTGTACACCAACGTCATTGGAACTGTTAACTTATTAAATACCGCCAAAGATTTTTGGAAGCAGGATTTAAGTTACGAAAATGCATATGACGGATCTTGGGATAGTAAGCGTGATCATTTGTTTTATCATATTTCTACAGATGAAGTATATGGTAGTTTAGGTAAAGAAGGTTTGTTTACAGAAACAACGCCTTACGATCCAAACTCACCATACTCTGCAAGTAAAGCAGCGAGTGATCATTTTGTGCGTGCCTACGGTGAAACCTATCATTTACCCATTGTGGTTTCTAACTGTTCTAATAACTATGGGCCTAATCATTTTCCTGAAAAATTAATTCCTTTATTCATTCATAATATCATCAACAAAAAAGCGCTCCCGGTATATGGAGATGGTCTCTACACACGCGATTGGCTCTATGTGATTGATCATGCCCGCGCCATTGATTTAATATTTCATGAAGGTAAAAAAGGAGAGACGTATAATATTGGCGGATTTAATGAGTGGACCAATATTGACCTCGTAAAATTACTCTGCGCGCAAATGGATGAAAAATTAGGTCGTACAAAAGGGGAGAGTGAAGGCTTAATCGCGTATGTAAAAGACCGTCCAGGACATGATCGCCGTTACGCCATTGACGCAACAAAACTAAATAAAGAATTAGGATGGAGCCCATCTGTTACTTTTGAACAAGGGCTTGCTGCTACCATCGACTGGTATTTGCAAAACACAGCTTGGTTGGAAAACGTAACAAGCGGCACCTATCAAACTTACTATAACCAAATGTATACGAACAGATAATGAGAATTGAGCAAACGCCTTTAGTAGATTGTTTTATCGTTCATGAAAAAGTGCATGGCGATGCAAGAGGTTATTTTATTGAAACCTTCAATCAACGTGATTTTAATGCAGCATCGGGTCTCGATATTTTGTTTGTACAAGACAATCAATCAAGGTCTAGTAAAGGTGTATTAAGAGGGCTTCATATGCAAAAGGGTGCGTCTGCACAGGCAAAGCTGGTAAGGGTTTTAGAAGGATCGGTACTTGATATTGCTGTTGATTTAAGAAAAGATTCTCCAAGTTTTGGACAACATTGCGCCATTGAATTAACTGCAGATAACCACAAACAATTTTTTGTGCCTGCAGGATTTGCACACGGATTTGTGGTGTTAAGTGATGCAGCTACTTTTTTTTACAAGGTTGATAAATTTTATGAGCCTGGTAACGAAGTGGGTATTATGTACAACGACACTGAATTAAATATTGATTGGAAATTAGCAGACAGTGAAATCATATTGTCTGAAAAAGATAAAACACTTGGAAGCTTTGCAGCATATGCAGCTTCTTTATAAATTAAATGAGCACATCATGAAAGGTATCATATTAGCAGGCGGATCTGGCACAAGATTGTATCCGATTACAAAAGGAATTAGTAAGCAGTTAATGCCTATTTATGACAAGCCCATGATTTATTATCCGCTATCAATTTTAATGTTAGCGGGCATTCAAGAAATTTTAATTATTACTACACCTGAAGACAGCGTGCAGTTTCAGCGTTTGCTAGAAGATGGTTCTGAACTTGGTTGTAAATTTTCTTACGCAGTTCAAGAAAAGCCAAATGGTCTTGCGCAAGCTTTTGTTATTGGTGCTGATTTTATTGGTAACGATAAAGTGGCGCTGGTACTAGGCGATAATATTTTTTATGGCGCAGGCTTTAGTAAACTGGTACAGTCATTTAACAACATAGAAGGTGCTGCTGTTTTTGCTTACGAAGTCAATGACCCAGAGCGTTATGGTGTGGTGGAATTTGACGATCATAAAAAAGCCATCTCTATTGAAGAAAAACCTACCCAGCCAAAATCTAATTATGCGGTACCAGGTTTATATTTTTATGACAATGACGTTGTAGAAATTGCAAAAAACATCGAACCTTCTGCTAGAGGTGAATACGAAATCACGACCGTTAACAACGAATATTTACAAAGAGGCAGTTTACAAGTGGGTATCATGAACCGTGGTACTGCTTGGCTTGATACCGGTACTTTTGACTCTTTAAGCGACGCTTGCGAGTTTGTAAGGGTTATTGAAAAACGCCAAAGCCAAAAAATAGGCTGTATTGAAGAAGTAGCTTACCGAATGGGCTTTATAGACCGCAGCCAGCTCTTAAAATTGGCTGCTAAATACGAAAAAAGCGGCTACGGGCAGTACTTAAAAGGAATTAAAGGGTAGGTTTAAACAAATTACCGGACTTGTTGTTATTAGGGCATGGATGCATTTACCATTAAAGATTTAGAGAACCTTTCAGGGATTAAAGCCCATACCATACGTATATGGGAACAGCGGTATAACTTTTTGAACCCTTCAAGAACGGATACCAATATTCGCTATTATTCCAATGATGAGCTTATTACGCTGTTAAACATTGCGTTACTCAATAAATACGGGTACAAAATTTCCCATATTGACAAAATGAAACCGATTGAAATGAAAGAAAGAATTCTTTCATTGACGCAGTCGGAGGCGCAACTCGAAAGAATTGTAAACGAACTGATTGAGTGCATGGCAGATCTTCGCATTGAAGATTTTGAATCGGTGTTGGATTTTCAAATTTCAAGTAAGGGCATCGAAAAAACAATCACACAAATTATATTCCCATTCCTCGAAAGAATAGGCATACTGTGGGTTACAAGCCGCGTTAATCCAGCGCAGGAGCACCTTGTAACCAATATTATTAGACAAAAATTAATTGTAGGCATAGAAAAAACGGCACCTACTTTGCAAGCAAATTCTACCGCTCTTTTGTTTTTACCAGAAGGTGAGCACCATGAGCTAGGTATATTATTTATGTATTATTTGCTAAAAGCGCGTGGCGTAAAAGTCTTGTATTTAGGCGCTAATGTTCCTGTAAAAGACGTACTATATGTGTCTGAATTAAAAGCACCTACGTTTGTATACACCCACTTAACTTCGGTGGCTAGCAATTTTAATTTCGAAAAGTTTTTGACTAAAGTAGGCGCTACTTTACCAAAATACTCGGTACTAGTATCTGGTTTACTTACCCAAACGTATAAAAAGGGCGTACCAAGTAATGTAAACCTCAAGCGCTCTTTACCGGAAGTGATGGACTATTTGAGCCATATTGCATAGTTAATTATCCCAATTTTATTACTATATTTACATAAGGAGCTGATTATCAGCTCCTTATTTGTTTAATTAATTTTCAAAATAATTAAACAAAATTGATGATGGGATGCACTTGTTTGTTTAACTTTACCTGTATAAAATTAAACAAAATGTCTACCCCAGAATTCAACGAGCTCATCATTAACAACACGACATTTTTAAAGCCCTTTGCGTTTACGCTTACCCGTGACAATGAGTCGGCTAAAGACTTGGTGCAGGAAACACTTTTTAGGGCACTTGCCAATAAGGACAAATACAATGTAGGTACTAATATTAAAGCTTGGCTCTATACGATTATGCGTAATATTTTTATCAATGATTACCGCAAAAAATCAAAACAAGCAACTGTTTTTGACAATACACCCAACGATTTTTTAATCGACAACAACCAAACTTCTGTAAGTAATGAGGCTATTGCAAAACTCAATTTAAAAGAAGTTCAGGAAGTTATTTATAGCTTACCCATTATTTTTAAAAATCCATTTCTTTTATATTTCGATGGTTATAAATACCATGAAATTGCTGACATGCTAGGTGAGCCACTCGGTACCATTAAAAGCAGGATTCACTTTGCGCGTAAGCTGCTTAAAAACCAGTTGCACCGCTACTAATTTTTGCTTAATTTTATTGGACTTTGAAACAATCTGTACTTATTATTGGAAGCGGTTTTGCCGGCTTGTCTGCTGCCTCATTTATGGCTAAAGCAGGATGGGATGTTACTGTATTAGAAAAACATGAAATGCCTGGTGGAAGAGCTCGTAGATATAAGGCCGCAGGTTTTACATTTGACATGGGTCCTAGTTGGTACTGGATGCCCGATGTTTTTGAACGTTATTTTAACCAGTTTAATAAATCGGTATCGGACTATTACAAGCTCATAAGACTTGATCCTTCTTACCGTGTATACTGGTCGGATGGTCCGGTGGATATTCCTGCCAATTACAATGATTTAAAAATTTTATTTGAAAAAATAGAGACAGGTGCTGGCCATCAACTAGATTTATTTTTAGCTGAAGCTGCTTACAAATATGAAGTAGGCATTAACAAGCTCGTTCATAAGCCTAGTCAATCCTTAACTGAATTTATAGATTGGGAATTAATAAAAGGTATTTTTAAACTCGATGTTTTTACATCTATTAAAAAACACGTCGCCAAACATTTTAAAAATCCAAAACTGCGTGAACTCATGGAGTTTCCAGTTTTGTTTTTAGGTGCTTTGCCAGAACATACACCTGCACTTTATTCACTCATGAACTATGCCGACATTAAAGGTGGTACATGGTACCCATCTACCGGCATGTACAATATTGTACAAGGTATGTATGATTTAGCCCTGTCTCTTGGAGTACAATTTAAATTTGAGCACGAAGTCACTTCTATTGAGGTACAAAATAAAATAGCTACACGCGTTTGTACAAGCAAAGGAAATTTTGAAGCGGATGTTATTATTGGTGGTGCCGATTATCACCACATCGAAACAGCGCTGCTACCTGCTGCAGCTCAGTCTTACAGTGCTGCATATTGGGATTCGCGCGTGATGGCACCTAGTTGTCTCATTTATTATATTGGCCTCAATAAAAAATTAGTAGGCGCGCAGCACCATACTTTATTTTTTGATACTTCGTTTGCAGTACATGGTGCCGAAATTTATACTACAAAAACTTGGCCCACAGATCCACTGTTTTATATGAGTGTAACATCTGTAACAGATGCTACCTCTGCACCTGATGGGTATGAAAATATATTTTTGTTAATGCCAGTGGCAACAGGTTTAGCAGGTGATACAGAAGCGGTAAGGGAAAAATATTTAGACCAAATGTTAACCCGCATTGAAAAGAGGTTAGGACAATCTGTAAAAGATGCTATTGTTTATAAAAGGTCTTTTGCGCAATCCGATTTTATATCTGACTACCATGCTTTTAAGGGAAATGCTTACGGTCTTGCTAACACTTTGCTACAAACGGCTGTTTTAAAACCTAGCTGCCGTAGTAAAAAAGTAAAAAATTTATTTTACACCGGACAGCTAACGGTTCCGGGGCCAGGTGTACCACCAAGTTTGATAAGTGGAGAAGTGGTAGCTGGTCAAGTAGTCAAACATTATTCAACAAATAAAACCCCCATCAACTATGATAAACCTGTTTCATGAAGTGAGTCAGGATTGTAGTAGAATAACGACCGAAAAGTATAGCACTAGCTTTTCTTCGGCCATTAAATTGTTGCACAAAGACTTACGTATCCCCATTTGTAATATTTACGGCTTTGTTCGTTTTGCGGATGAAATTGTAGATACTTTTCATGATTACGACAAAACACTTTTGTTTGAAGAATTTAAAAAAGCAACCTACGATGCCATCGAAAGAGGCATTAGTTTAAATCCAATACTCCATAGCTTTCAAATGACTGTTAATCAGTTCGGGATTGATCATGCACTCATCGATGCTTTTTTATATAGCATGGAACTTGATTTAGGAAAACACACCTACGATAGAGCAGGCTACGAAACCTACATTTACGGTAGTGCCGAAGTAGTAGGTCTCATGTGTTTGTATATTTTTTGTGAAGGCAATCAGGCGCAGTATGATGCTTTAAAGCCAGCCGCTAAAAGTTTAGGATCTGCATTTCAAAAAGTTAATTTTTTACGTGATGTTAAAGCAGATTTTGAAGGACTAGACCGTATGTATTTTCCAGATTGTGATTTCGCCAATTTCACCATGGCAGATAAATTAGCAATCGAGCAGGATATCCAAAAAGATTTTGACGAAGCCTATGCGGGCATTTTACATTTGCCTATCAAAGCCAGATTTGGCGTTTACGTAGCGTATAAATATTACCTCTCTTTGTTTAAAAAAATACAGCGCTTAGAGCCTGCGCATATTTTAGAATCACGCGTTCGTATTCCAGATTATGGTAAGGCTTTTATACTTGCAAAAGCGGGCATCAGAAGTCAACTCAATATTTTATAATATCAGCTGTATGTTAGAAGAAGTAGTGCTGGTAAACGAAAAGGACGAAGCCTTGGGTACCATGGAAAAAATGGCTGCCCACGAAAAGGCTTTACTTCATAGGGCATTTAGCGTTTTTGTATTTAATAAAAATGGTGATCTGTTAATGCAGCAGCGTGCATTTTCAAAATACCATAGTGGTGGATTATGGACCAATACTTGTTGTAGTCATCCAAGACCCGGTGAGAAAGTTGCGGATGCAGCGCATAGAAGGTTGCAAGAAGAAATGGGTTTCACCACAAGTCTTACCAAAGCATTTGACTTTACGTACAAAGCAGCATTTGATAACGGATTAACGGAACATGAGTTTGACCATGTATTTACCGGTATATATGAAGGTCCTGTACATTTTAATCCAAACGAAGTGGCTGCTTATGCATTTTTACCAGTACAAGAATTAGAGCAGCAAATACAGCAAACGCCACAGCGTTTTACTGCATGGTTTCATATTGCCTATCCAACATTAAAAGCATGGATGGCAGATTCGCAAAATAAAATACATGCAGCCTAAAAAAGCAATCATTATTGGTTCCGGAATTGCAGGTCTTGCGGCTAGTATTAGGTTGGTGGCGCAGGGGTACGAAGTGCATGTGTATGAAAAATCAGATAAGCCTGGGGGTAAGCTTGGTTTTTTTACTGAAAAAGGATATCAGTTTGATACAGGCCCTAGCTTATTTACACAGCCACATCAATTAGAGGCATTACTCGCGTTAGTAGGAGAAAAGTTATCTGATTATTTCACCTATCAAAAAATGTCCGTTTCTTGTCATTATTTTTATGAAGACGGCACGTTTATTCAGGCGTTTGCAGATCCAAATTTATTTGCCCAAGAAGCATATAAAAAAACGGGAGAGCCTATTAGCAATATCAAAAATTATTTAGTAGCCTCCGAAAAACTATATACCCGCATTGGTCAGGTATTTTTAAATTATTCGCTGCATAAATTTTCCACACTTTTTAAAATCCCGCTTTTATCGGCACTAAGTGCATTTAAATTACCTTATGTAACAAGATCGATGCACAAGCACAATGAACGGTCTTTTACTTCTAAAAAATTAGTGCAACTGTTTAATAGATACGCTACCTATAATGGCAGCAACCCTTATGTGGCGCCCAGTATGCTTACATTAATTGCGCATTTGGAGCACAACGAAGGAAGTTTTTATCCATCAGGCGGCATGATTTCAATTACAAATACACTTGTTACCGTAGCTAAAAAAATAGGGGTTCAATTTTATTTTAATAGTCCGGTTCAAAAAATTACAACTTCGAATAACAAAGTAACTGGGGTAGTGGTTAATGATATAGAGGTTTCTGCAGACGTTGTTGTGAGTAATGCAGACGTTTATTTTACCTATCTCAATTTATTAGAACAGTCTTATAAAGCAAAACAAATTTTAAAGCAGGAGCGAAGTAGTAGTGCCTTAATTTTTTATTGGGGTATCAATAAAGAATTTCCGCAGCTAAGTTTACACAATATCTTTTTTACAGAAAACTATGAAGCAGAGTTTGCGCATTTGTTTGATGTAAAAATTCCATTTGCTGACCCAACCGTTTATATCAACATTACATCTGTATGTGAACCTGGTATTCAAGCGCCAACTGGTAAGCAAAACTGGTTTGTGATGGTAAATGTCCCTGCCAATACGGGTCAAGATTGGGTTGCTATTACTGCGTCTGTAAAAAAAGAAGTGCTCGCAAAACTTGAACGCATGTTGGGTGAATCTATTGAGCCTTTAATTGAAACAGAAAAAATATTAGATCCATTGTTAATAGAAGCCAACACGGCTTCCTATCAAGGGTCGCTCTATGGTACGAGTTCCAACGCACCCATGGCAGCATTTTTACGTCACCCTAATTTTAGCAAAGCGTATAAGGGCCTCTATTTTGTAGGCGGTAGCGTGCATCCGGGTGGTGGTATTCCGCTCTGTTTAAAAAGTGCAGAAATTATGAGTAATTTAGTATCAAAAGTGTAAGGTGTTATGAAGCTTTTTATAGATCAATATAAACTTTCAATTTCTGTTTTTATAGCATTGCTTTTTCATGTGAGTGGTATGCTTGGTATTTTAATTTCTGATCAGGCGGCTTGGTTTGTAGCCAATACCCCGCTTAATCTTTGCATCATGTTTGTGCTATTGATTTGGAACCAACCTAGTTTGTCTCCAAAATTTTGGTACTTTTTTACAGCAGCATTTGTTACGGGCATGCTTTCAGAAATGATAGGGGTGCATACCGGTTTATTGTTTGGATCTTATTATTATGGAAAAGTACTAGGCCCTGGACTGATGAATGTTCCTTATACGATTGGCATGAACTGGTTTGTAGTTGTTTTTTGTTCAGGCTCTGTAATGTCGATGCTGCACCGCTGGTTGCAACACCGGTTTCTAAAAGAAGGGGAAGGCATACCTAAACGCATAGAAAATATTGCATTTGTGCTAGATGCAGCGTTTATTGCCGTTTTGTTTGACCTACTCATAGAGCCCGTTGCGATCAAGCTTGGTTTTTGGACCTGGCTTACTGCTGATATTCCTTTGTACAATTATGTTTGCTGGTTTTTGGTGAGCGCTGGCTTGTTGGTGTTTTTTAGAAAATGGGAGGCACCTAAACCCAACCCTTTTGCAGTACATTTGTTATGTATTCAAGTGCTATTTTTTTTAACACTTAGAAACTATTTACCATGATGTATACTTTAGTTGCTATAGGCGTTTTCTTGTTAATGGAACCCATTACTTGGGCTACCCATAAATACGTGATGCATGGTTTTTTATGGTATTTACATGAAGATCACCATCAAAAAGGGCATGGTTTTTTTGAAAAAAACGATGCTTTCTTTTTGATATTTGCAATTCCAAGTTGGCTTTGTATCATGCTTGGCAGCATGTCTCAAAATTACTGGTCGGTGGGCATTGGCGCCGGTATTGCTATGTATGGTTTTGCGTACTTTTTAGTGCATGAGATTATTATTCATCAGCGTTTTAAACTGTTTACAAGATCTAACAATAAATACATCAAAGCCATTAGATGGGCGCATAAAATGCACCACAAACATCTAGGTAAAGAAGATGGCGAAAGCTTTGGTATGCTGCTTGTAGCAAAAAAATACTGGGATAAAGTGCGTAAAGACGAAGCCTTTCAAAACCTAGCTTAAGACCTTCATTGAAAACGCATTACGATTATATTATTACGGGTGCGGGCCTAGCGGGGCTAAGCCTTCTTATGCGCATGATGGAGCATCCTTATTTTGATGCTGCTCAAATATTAGTAATCGATGCCGCTCAAAAAAATACCAATGATCGCACTTGGTGTTTTTGGGAAAAAGATGCCGATATTTTTGAGCCCATTGTATGTAAAAAATGGGATCATGTTTCATTTATTGCACCTTCTTATGCAAGTGAATTGGATTTGGAGCCCTTTGCGTATAAAATGATACGGGGTATTGACTTGTATACCTATGTACTTGAAAAAGCTGCAACAAAAAGTAATATTCGTTTTTGTACCGAGCGCGTAATAGCTGTAAATACTAGTAATTTAGGAGCCACAGTGGTACTTGAAAACCAAGCTCTTACTGCTACAAAAGTTTTTAATAGCATTTTATTTGAGCCCGTAAATGTGTTAGCGCAAAAGTCTTCTGATTATTTTTTATGGCAGCATTTTAAAGGTTTTGAAATAAAAACGGTAGTGCCTATTTTTAATGATGCGGTAGCAACACTTATGGATTTTACCGTACATCAAGAGCATGGTACTACGTTTATGTATGTGATGCCCACGTCACCTACTTCCGCTCTTGTCGAATATACTTTGTTTACCTCCCATATTTTAGAAAGCAAAAGTTACGACGAAGCCATTGCTGCCTATATACAAAAAACATATGGCAGTATAGATTTCGAGGTAATACATCAAGAGTTTGGCAAAATACCCATGACCAACTATTCTTTTTCTGGAGGCGCTGGAAACCTTATCAATATTGGCGTTGCGGGCGGTCAGGTAAAAGGGAGCAGTGGGTATGCTTTTCATTTTATTCAAGAAAAAACAAAATCCATTGTAGCTGATATAACAGCTGGCCTTAATCCATTAAGATCAGTAAGCTTTTTTCAAAAAAAGTTTCAGTTATACGACGCGGTTTTACTTAGGGTATTACAAGATAAAAAATTAGACGGCGCTGCAATTTTTACTGCTATTTTTTCTAAAAATCCACCGGCGCGTGTATTTCGTTTTTTAAATAACGAATCTTCTTTGTTAGACGATTTGCATATCATGGCTTCTGTGCCTTCACGTATTTTTTTACCGGCTGCGTTTTACAGTTTGCTAAGTGTAAAGCGGCGGCAAGGCTTTAATTAATAAGGCTTCGTATTTGCAATTCATTTATTTTTGCAACCCACCTTACAATTGGCCTCGTAGTACAATGGATAGTATAAGAGTTTCCGAAGCTCCAGATTCAGGTTCGATTCCTGACGAGGCCACCAATAATCTTCCCCATTTCTTCTTTTTTTCGCTACTTATTAAGTAATATTAAGGACTCAATTTGAGTTCAACCTTACCACTGTATTGTATGTTGTTATTAGGGATAGATCTAGGAACGTCTTCTGTAAAAGTTTCTGCAATGAATGCCAGTAATGGCCAGGTTTTAGCTACTGCGCAATACCCCGAAACTGAGGCTGCCATTATTTCTCATCAGCCTGGCTGGGCAGAGCAGTCGCCCAATGTATGGTGGCAAGATGTACAAGCGGCTATTTTAAAACTAAATGCAACAGGTGCTTTTAATCCAGCTGATATTGGTGCCATCGGGATTGCCTATCAGATGCATGGACTCGTGCTTGTAGATAGTAGTCAAAATGTAATTAGAGATAGTATTATTTGGTGTGATAATAGAGCTGTATCATTAGGTGAAATAGCATTTGAAACAATTGGTCAAGATTATTGCCTTGGTCATTTATTAAATTCTCCTGGAAATTTTACCGCGTCAAAACTTGCTTGGGTCAAACAAAATGAACCTGCGCATTATGCTCAAATACACAAAATGATGCTTCCTGGCGATTTTATTTCAATGAAATTAACTGGAGAAATTACCACCACTATTGCTGCATTATCGGAAGGGATGTTTTGGGATTTTAAAAATAAAACCGTGTCTAAGGCAGTGATGGATTATTATGGCCTGGATGCGCAGCATATACCAGACATCAAAAATGTATTTGATACGCATGGTTATTTGAGTGAAAATATTGCTACTATATTAGGCCTTCCAAAAAGAATTCCAGTAACGTATAAAGCCGGCGATCAACAAAACAATGCGCTTTCATTAAATGTGTTACAACCTGGCGAAGTTGCAGCAACAGCAGGCACTTCGGCGGTTATATACGCAGTGTCAGATAGTTTGCAGGCCGATACTGCGTCAAGGGTTAATTCATTTGCACACGTCAATCACACACTCGAACAAAACAGCATTGGTGTGCTACTATGCATAAATGGGGCAGGCATTTCAAATAGTTGGATAAAGCGTAAAATGGGCGCTACTAGTTACGAAGAGATGAATAAGCTTGCAGCTTCTGTAGTGCCCGGGTCAGAAGGTGTGGCCGTGCTTCCATTTGGTAATGGCTCGGAGCGTATGCTCAATAATAAAAATATTGGGGCTCACATATTGGGGCTTGATTTTAATAGACATGAGGTTGCGCACATGTACAGAGCAGTTCAGGAAGGTGTTGTATTTGCAATGCAATTTGGTTTTAAGGTATTACAACAAAACGGCGTGCAACCCAGTGTAATTAGAGCGGGTAAAGCCAATATGTTTTTAAGTGATGTATTTGTAGACTGTTTTGTTAATACACTCCAGGTACCTCTAGAGCTTTATCAAACAGATGGAAGTAAGGGTGCCGCTATTGGTGCAGGCTATGGCGCCAAGGTATATGCTACAATAGAGGAAGCTTTTGTTAATAGCAAGCCATTTAGCACGATTGAGCCAACATCAAGTTCACCATATATACGTGCGTATCAAAATTGGGAACATCAATTAGCACTTCAAATCAAAAACAATCAATAAATTTAAAGTATCAAAATAGTATGTATGTCAGTAGTAACAGGAGCTAAAGAATTTTTTAAAGGAATTGAAAAAATCAAATACGAAGGGACGTCTTCGCATAACCCTCTTGCATTTAGATGGTACAACGAAAATCAAGTGGTGGCAGGCAAAACCATGAAAGCGCATTTTAGATTTGCTTGTGCATACTGGCATAGCTTTTGTGGTTCTGGTGCTGATCCTTTTGGTGAGCCTACGCATTTGTTTGAGTGGGATACAAAATCTGATCCTGTTGAAAGAGCAAAAGATAAAGCGGATGCTGCATTTGAATTCATGACAAAATTAGGCGTGCCTTATTATTGTTTTCATGACGTAGATGCAGTAGAATATACAAATGATGTTCATGAAAATGAAAGGCGCTTACAAGCTATCACAGCTTATTTAAAAGAAAAGCAAGCCGCTAGTGGTATCAAATTACTTTGGGGTACCGCCAATTTATTTTCTAGCAGAAAGTACATGAATGGCGCTGCTACCAATCCAGATTTTACCGTGCTAGCACATGCTGGTGCGCAGGTAAAAGCAGCACTGGATGCAACCATTGCACTTGGTGGTGAAAATTATGTTTTTTGGGGTGGAAGAGAAGGCTATATGAGTTTATTAAACACGAACATGAAACGTGAAAAAGATCATTTAGCAAACTTTTTAAAAGCGGCTAGAGATTATGCTAGAAAAAATGGTTTCACTGGAAAGTTTTTCATAGAACCCAAACCTTGTGAGCCATCAAAGCATCAGTATGACTATGATTGTGAAACTGTAATTGGTTTTTTACGTGAGTACGATTTATTAAACGACTTTAGTTTAAATATTGAAGTAAACCATGCAACCCTTGCTGGGCATACTTTTACGCATGAGTTACAAGTTGCTGCAGACGCTGGATTACTGAGCAGCATGGACGCCAATAGAGGCGATTATCAAAATGGTTGGGATACCGATCAATTTCCTTCTGATATCAATGAATTAACAGAAGCCCTACTCATTATTTTAGAAGCAGGTGGTTTTAAAGGTGGGGGTATTAATTTTGATGCAAAAATTAGACGTAACTCCACAGATCCTGCCGATTTATTTTATGCGCATATTGGTGGCATGGATGTTTTTGCGCGAGCACTTATTACCGCCGACGCTATTTTACAAAAATCTGAGTATAAAAAAATTAGAGCCGACCGTTATGCAAGTTATGATGCTGGTAAAGGAAAAGATTTTGAACAAGGTAAACTTACCTTAGAAGACTTACGAAATATTGCAATTGCTGCTGGTGAGCCTGCTACCATTAGTGGCAAGCAAGAGTTTGTTGAAAATTTAATTAACCGCTACATTTAATGAATAAAGCGGATGTGAGCACACTATTTGTTGCGCAGTTTGGAGTGGAACCTTCTTATGTTGTATCGTCTCCAGGGCGTATTAATTTAATTGGGGAACACGTAGACTATAATAGTGGGTTTGTGCTTCCTGCAGCAATAGATAAGTACATGTATGTAGCCGTTTCTGAAAGAAGCGATAATGCATTATACATGTATGCTGCAGATATTCAAGAAAGTTTTCAAACAAGCTTACAGGATCCATTACAGCATTCAAGTTTAGGATGGCCCAATTATATATTGGGTGTAATAGATGCACTTCAAATAGGTGGGTATACTGTAAACGGATTTAATATCCTTATTACTGGCAATATTCCGGTTGGTGCAGGCGTTTCGTCTTCTGCAGCGCTTGAGTGTGCTACTGTATTTGCTTGCAAGCAACTTTTTAAACTAGACATTAGTAAAGAAGCGATGGTTACAACAGCGCAGCTCGCCGAAAATAAATTTGTTGGCGTGAACTGTGGGGTGATGGACCAGTTTGCGAGTATGTTTGGTAAAACGGATCATGTTATAAAATTAGATTGTGCCGATTTATCGTATACCTATTTCCCGTTTAAACTAGATGGTATTAGTATTGTACTTTTTGACACTTTTGTAAAACATGCTTTAGCGTCTTCGGAATACAATACCAGAAGACAAGAATGCGAAACGGGCTTAGATGCTATGCATAAGCAATTTTCGATTGCGTCATTTAGGGAAGCTACTTTAGCTATGTTAGATGCAGTGGCTATAGTCATTACAGATAAGGTTTACAATAGATGTAAATATGTAATTGAAGAAATTGCAAGAATGGAAGTAGCTTGCAAACATTTGCTTGCTGGAGAAATAAATGCTTTTGGAGCGTGCATGTATGAAACGCATACCGGGCTTAGTAAACTCTATGAAGTGAGTTGCCCAGAGCTTGATAAGATAGTGGAAAGTTGCAGTCCAGAGCCTGCCATTATTGGTGCAAGAATGATGGGTGGTGGTTTTGGCGGCTGCGTAATAGCGCTTGTGCAAACGAATGAAGTAGAGGCTGTATACGGTCGTATCAATGCTGTGTACGAGCAAACATTTGGGTGTAGCATGGGCAAATATGTGATGCAAATTGGTGACGGCACCGTGCTATTATAATCATTTTTACAAAATTTCATGTATGATACAAGCCACAAGTAAACAAAGACAAACCGTCTTTTTGTTATGCTTTTTTACCATCGGTATTTTTGCAAATTCAGTTTTTGCACAAAGAAATATTTTGTCGCAGGCGTTTACCCAGGGTCAGTTACAAGGAAATTTGTCAAGTATGGCTACCTGGCGACTGGAACAAAAAAATAACTACTTACAAAAAGTAGCTTCACTTCCGGATTCAGTTAAAGCAAGGCTTATAAAAGACGGGGAGCGTGGATTAAAGTACGACTGGCCGTCTTTGCCAGCAAGTTTATATCTCGATTATAAGATCACCGGTAATCGTTACAATTATGAAAGAAAAAATAATGAGCGCCGAAAAGTATTGAATGAACTAGCCATTGCCGCCATTATTACAAAAGATAAAAAATATATTCCGCAAATTGCCAATGGTATTTGGACACTCTGCGAGCAAAGTACTTGGGTATTGCCTGCGCATGTTGTGGTTCAAAAAGAAAAAACCGGACTCCCTGATCCATATGAAGTAGTCATTGATTTAGGAAGTGGCACAGCTGCTTCTCAGTTATCTATGATTCAATTTATGCTAAGTGATGAACTAGACGCATATTCTAAAGGTATTGGCAAGCGTGTGTTTGCAGAATTAAATAAAAGAATATTTCAACCCTATTTATCACGCAACGATTTTTGGTGGATGGGCTTTACGGGGCAGGCTGTCAACAATTGGAATCCATGGGTAAATACCAATGTGCTTATGACCGCGCTTTATAGTGGGCTTAGTGCAGATAGTGTTGGACTTATTATTGCTAAAACAGTTAAAAGCACAGATATTTTTGTAAACCAATATCCTGATGATGGAGGTTGTGATGAAGGACCTTCTTATTGGAGTGAAGCAGGTGGTAAATTAATTAGGTTTATTCATGTTTTAAATGGGTTAACTACAAAGCCAATTAACTGGGCACCACAAAAGCTTATTTATAATATGGGCAACTATATTACTAAAGTGCATATTGGAGAAAACAATTTTGTAAATTTTGCTGACGCTTTTTCAAAATCAATTCCGGATCCAGAAAGCGTATATTCTTATGGCGCTATCTTTAATGACGCCGCATTAAAATCTTTTGGCGCTTATTTATTTGGATTGCAAAAACATAAATTAGACAATGCAAACATTATAGATTTTTTAGAAACCACCGCGGTATATGATTCGCTTATAACCCTTTCGCCACTAGCTTCTCTGCCAGCGGTATCATGGTTTGCAGATAGACAGGTATTAACAGCTAGAACGAATAGTGGATCTACAAAGGGGCTCTTTTTAGCGTTACAGGGTGGTCATAACGCAGAAAGTCATAACCACAACGATGTTGGAAATTTTGTTGTGTATGCGAACGGCACCCCTGTTTTTGTTGACGCAGGTGTTGGAAGCTATACTGCTCAAACTTTTAGTAGTAGACGTTACGAATTATGGAATATGCAATCACAGTGGCATAACTGCCCAACAATTAATGGGGTGATGCAAAAAGAAGGCATCCAGTATAAAGCATCAAATGTTCGATTCGTTCAAAATACTACAGGTGTAAATGTTTCTATGGATATTGCAACGGCGTATCCGTTGGAGGCTGCTGTAAAAAAATATGAGAGAAAATTTGATTTTGATCAAACCAGCAATACCATTGCATTATTTGAAAATTACGAACTGCTCGAATGGAAAGCAGCGCTTGTCCAATCCTTTTTAGTTTACGTAAAACCTGAAATTGAAAAACCGGGTCAACTTTTATTTAGATTACCTGACGGCACATCTGTTGTATTTAAGTATGATGCCAAATTATTTGATATCAATATAGAGGACAAAAATTTAGACGACGAAAGAATCAGTGGTATTTGGGGTAAGCAGTTGTACCGGATACAGCTGGTTGCAAAAGTGAATAAAAAAAGCGGCAAACATAATTTCACCATTTCACTTTTAAATGGATCTAGTAGCATCCAATAATACAATTATGAAAAGAAGAAATTTTATACAACTCTCGTCTATCTTGAGCTTTGTTGGCTTAGCACCTGTTGTAAGTACAAGTGCAGTAGGCGTAAGCGCTTCCAATACCAGTTTACCTACAGGGGCTAAAGACCGTATGTATTGGGTGAAGCTGCTAGATAAAATGGCATCACCCATTTTATCATCTATGAGTAAAGGTGAACTCAAAAAAAATATGCCCATGGATTATAGTCCTGCCTGGGATAGTCGAAATAAAGAAGTGGCTTATATGGAAGCCATTGGACGTTTAATTGTAGGACTTGCGCCGTTTGTATCACTACCGGATGATGATTCAGAAGAAGGGCGCATTCGACTAAAAATGCGGGGTCAAATTCATGCATCTTTATCAAATGCAGTGAACCCCGAAAGTCCAGATTATTTATATTGGGGTTCTCCAAAAGTGTCACAGCCACTTGTGGATGCTGCATTTTTAGCACAGGCATTACTATTGGCGCCAGCTTCATTGTGGGAACCATTAGATAGTCAAACCAAAGAACGTTTTATTACTGAGTTTACAAAACTCCGAGCCATAAAACCCCCTAACAATAACTGGGTTTTATTTGCCACCATTATTGAAACATTTTTATTAAGCATTGATGCTCCTTTTGATGCCGTTCGTATTGATACAGGCGTAGATAAAATTATAGGGTGGTATGTGGGTGATGGTTGGTATAGTGATGGCGTTAAATTCCATTTCGATCATTACAATGGTTTTGTGATTCAGCCCATGCTAGTAACTGTACTTAGGGTGAACGTTACCAAGGGACGAAGAACACAAGCGGAACTAGACCTGGCTTATAAAAGAATGCAGCGCTACGCTTCTTTTCAAGAAAGGTTTATTTCTCCGGAAGGAACTTTTCCTGTATTTGGCAGATCCTCTACCTACCGCGTAGGCGCTTTTTGGCCACTCGCAACGCTAGCACTTGAAAACAATTTACCAGCAGGTGTATTGCCATCGCAGGTTAGGCCTGCATTAACGGCCGTATTGAAGCGTGTGTTTATCAATGAAACGTTTAATTCAAATGGCCTACTAACACTTGGATTTGTGGGTGCCAATCAGTCAAATATTGCAGATTATTATTCAAATACTGGAAGTATGTATTTAGCCTCTTTTGCTTTTATGCCTCTTGGTCTTCCGGCCAATCATGAATTTTGGACGGCCGCCCCTACAAGTTGGACGCAAAAAAAAGCATGGAATGGAGAAGTATTTCCTAAAGATTACGCCGTAGATTATTAACTTTAAGTTTTTATAAAAATAGTGAAATGAAAAAATACATCATTGGTTTATTGCTTCTGTTTATGGCAACTCAAATGAGTTTTGCACAAACGGCTTCGTCTAAAAATACAATGTCAAAACTCATAAAAGACAACTTTACTTTTGCTGCAAAACAATACCAGTATTTAAAAGCAAATACCCCCGATTCTGTAATGCCTCGTAGTTATATGCCAGCAACAGGTAAATCAGTAACGAGTGATACGAAGTGGTGGTGTAGTGGATTTTATCCTGGAACCTTGTGGTATTTGTATGCATATACCAAAGATGAAAATATTAGAAAAGAAGCAGAACAAAGACTCGCTATTTTAGAAAAAGAAAAATATTACACGGGCAACCACGATTTAGGATTTATGATGTTCTGCAGTTTTGGAACTGCTTATGCATACACCAAAAATCCTGCCTATAAAGACGTTGTTACAATTGCGGCAAAATCATTATCTACTAGGTATAGACCTGAAATAAAATCTATTCAATCATGGAATGCTAGAGGTGCTTTAAAATGCCCTGTTATTATTGATAACATGATGAACCTAGAATTACTACACTGGGTAAGTGATCATGGTGGCGATCCTGTGTTTAAAGAAATTGCTGTAACCCATGCTAATACAACCATTGCCAATCATTTTAGGCCCGATTATAGTTCTTATCATGTAGTAGACTGGGATTTAAATACCGGTACCGTTCTTAAAAAAGTTACAGCACAGGGTGCAGCAGATTCTTCGGCATGGTCAAGAGGTCAAACATGGGGACTATATGGTTTTACCATGATGTACCGTTTTACAAAAAATCCAGCCTATTTAAATCAGGCTAAAAAAATTGCTCACTTTTTATTGTCAAATCCAAACTTACCATCCGATAAAATACCTTATTGGGATTTTGATGCACCTGGCATCCCTAATGTGCCGCGTGATGCGTCAAGTGGATCAGTTATGGCTTCTGCACTGTTAGAACTTGGACAATTTACTAATGGTGCAGAAAAAAAGGAATATATAAAAACGGCAGAAACGATTTTACAGTCTTTATCATCTCCAGCATATCGAGCAAAGCTTGGAGAGAATGGAGGTTTTATACTCATGCACAGCGTAAGTTCTATTCCTAATAACGCTGAAGTAGACGTTCCCTTAACCTACGCCGATTATTATTTTATAGAAGCCTTAACGCGTTATAAAGATTGGTACTTGAAATAAGGCACCACTAATGGCATTAATTTGCCGCTTGTCTATTTTAACAGCTTGTTTGCGTATTCTTTGTGATGCACATGATACTTTCGTGTGGAATTTCAAAAATATTGTCTCTTAAGAACCAAACAAACTGCATGTATTCATTTTCTAAAGAAAAAAAACGCCTTTCTATTTCCCTTTTTGCGTTTTTGTTTTCATTGTCCTCTTTTGCACAGCTTACCAATTTTAGTGGAACAGTGAATGATACCACCGAAAAAAAGCCTTTGGCGATGGCTTCGGTAAATATATTAAGAGCCAAAGACTCTGTGCTGGTGAAAACGGTACGAACTTCTATTAAAGGAGCATTTGCCGTGTCAAATATTCCAGCTGGTAATTATATTATCATGGTTAGCTATCCGCAATACGCCGATTTTACGGACAAGCTCATACTTAGCGCAACGCCTACAACACTCAATATTGCACTTGACACCAGAGCGCATTTATTAAAAGAAGTGATTGTAAAAAATACAGTATCTGCTATTAGGGTAAAGGGAGATACCACAGAGTATAAAGCCGATAGTTTTTACGTGACACCCAATGCAGATGTGCAGGAACTCTTAAAAAAGATGCCGGGTATACAAGTAAATGCAAAAGGAGAAATTACTGCACAAGGCGAAAAAGTAAACAAGGTACTAGTAGATGGGGAAGAATTTTTTAGTGACGACCCTGCGGTTGTAACCAAAAATTTAAGAGCAGATGTTGTAGATAAAGTGCAGGTATTTGATAAAAAATCGGACCAGGCTGTTTTTACCGGCATTGATGATGGACAAAAATCTAAAACCATTAACCTACAATTAAAGGAAGATAAAAAAAACGGATACTTTGGTAAAGCCGAAGCCGGCAGCAACTTTAGCCAATATGGATCGGGTAAATTAATGACCAATGCCTTTAAAGGAAAAAGAAAAATTGCTGGTTATGTTACCACCGACAATACCAAATTTGATAATTTAAATTGGGACGAAGCTCAAAATTATGGCGACGGTGCAGGAATGGTTACTGAATTTGGGGATGGTGGTATGTCAATGATGATTACAAGTGATGCTGGCGAAGAAGGCGGTTCTACTGGGTTTCCAAACCAACAATCGGCGGGTGCTACCTTTAGTAATAAATTTGAAAAAGGGACTGTTAATACCAGTGCACAATACAATCGACTGCTTGTGAATGGTATTACAGGTTCTTATAGCAAAACCATTTTACCTATCAACTCTATTGTAAATAATACGCAAAGTACACAACACTCCGAAAAGAAAAAATACAAACTTAATACCACCGATCAGTGGGGTACAGATAGTACAGGGTTATTTAAATTAACCTTAAAGGCAGCAAGTGTTCTATCTGATAATACCAATAGTTTTGGTGGCGCCTCTTATATTCCTGAAACTGGCGCGCAGCTTAACGGTACAGCTCGCACTACAAGTAATAATACCAATGATAAAACATTAAGCGGTTCAATTAGTTACCGCCTTCGTTTTGCAAAAAAAGGCCGAACTATTTCTGTTAATACCGATTTTAATTATGGGGATAAAGCGCAAAATGGTTTTTTAAATGCGCATAATGATTATTTTGGTGCATCTAATGTAGTTATTAAAAGGGAAACCATTGCGCAAGCCAAAGAGTTGGCGCAGGTTACTTCTGCTACCAGTATCAATAGTGTTTATACAGAGCCGCTTGGAAAAAATTCCTTTTTAATATTGAATTATAAAATAGGGGTAGCTAGTAATAACTCGGAACGAAATACATTTGATGCCAAAGCTGGCCAACAGCAAATTAAAGTAGATAGCTTGAGCAACCATTTTAAATTTAATACGGTTAACAATAGTGGTAATATAAGCTACCGCTATGCTGTTAAAAAAGTAAATTTTAATATTGGTACCGGTATTGGAGCTGCTTCTTACAGCTTGTTTGACTATGCTACAAATGCAAGTAGGACAGTAAATTTTACCAACTTTATTCCATCTGCTACATTTAATTTTACACCCAAGCAGCAAAAAAAGTTTGTATTAAGTTATGTAGGAACCACCCAAAATCCAACACTGCTTCAAATACAACCCATTATAGATAATACGGACCCACTTAATATAACAGTGGGTAATGCTAATTTAAGACAGTCTTTTACCAATAGGTTTTCCTTCAACTTTAATAGTTTTAAAGTGATGAAAAGTAAGTATGTGCAGCTCAGTGGCAGTTTTTCCAATACCAATGATGCCATAGCCACTGCTTCAACAATTGATGCGTTTGGTAAGTCTATAAACCAGTACATAAATGTAGATGGTAATTACAATTATGGCGCAGGATTTTATTATAATTTTGAACTCTATAAGGGTATCAATTTTGGAATGAATACAGGAATTAATGGCGGCAGGTATAATAATATTGTAAATGGTATTAAAAACACCAACGACAATACTTCTTCTAGATTTAGTATCGAACTTTCTTATTGGGGCGATAAAAAAGTAAATTTTTGGAGTAGTTTTGAAGCATCCAATAATAAAACCGTTTCTAGTATTAGACCAGGCGCTTCCACCAACTACTGGGCCTACCGCAACAATGCAAACATTCAATTCAAGTTTAAAAAAGCTAAGTTTTATATAGACCTAAGTACAGATATCACTGTGTATCAAAAGTCTGTAGCTTTCCCTAATCAGCGTAATATTTATTTAGTGCATCCATCTATGCGCAAAGTGATTTCAAAAAATGATAAGTGGGAGGCAAAGCTTATGGTGTACGATGTATTCAATCAGAACCAATTTGTGGACAGAAATATCTCGAGTAATTTTATTTCTGAAACCACCAATAATGGTATTAGACGTTACGCCTTATTTAGTATCATCTATAACTTTTCAAAAAATGGGAAACCTATGTCAATGGGCTTCTGATAAAGCTTTAAAATTTAATACACCATCATGAGAATACTATATATCGTTATTTTAACTTTTATTGTAGGCACTAGTGCTGCACAGGTTAATTTTATCAATGCTGGTACTATTACGTATGAGCGCCGTGTTAGTCAGTTTGCTGCACTTGTAAATGCAGAAGCTGAAGACAACATTTGGATGGAAGAACTTAAAAAACAGTTTCCAAAAGTGGTAGTAGATAACTATACACTTCAGTTTAACAACAAGGAGAGTTTTTATTTTTTGACCAAAGAAAACGCTGACAATAAATACATTAATATGATTTTTAAACCTACCGAAACAAATTATGTGCATCAAAAGCACGAGTCAGGTACGGTTACAAGTGCAGCAAGTGTTTTTGAGAGTATCTATTTAGTAAATGACAGCCTTGCAAAATACGACTGGAAAATTACAGGTGAGGTGAGAGATATTGCAGGTTTCGAATGCAAAAAAGCAGTTACTAAAATTTGTGATTCGGTTGTGGTGGTTGCTTTTTACACGGATCAAATTCCTGTGCAAGCTGGCCCCGAAAATTTTAATGGCCTACCTGGTATGATTTTAGGTATTGCAGTTCCGCGTTTAGGAACCACCATTTTTGCTACAAGTTTATCGGTTCAAATAGTGTCTGCGTATGTAGAACCTAAAATAAGTAAGCCAATAAAAACAACCTACAAACAGTTAGATGCCGACCTTTTAAAAACCACCAAAGACTGGGGTAAAGAGGCCGCTGCTATTTTGTGGTTTTTAAAACTCTAGCCAAGTCCGCCCTTGCCTCTATAAAGTTTAACGGGTTTATCTAGGGTTACTTTAAGAACTGTTATGTAGGTATCTAAAGTATTAGCTGGAACATCTATGTAAACAAGCCCAGGTACAGGACTCCAAGATATTTTTCCAACTATTTTAGTGGATAATTTTGTGCCGTTGCCTAGTACTTCTACCGATTTAATTTTATTGTCTAGACCTTTAACCATTACAGGGCCACTCGTTTTGCCATGTAAGAATAAATAGAGCGTTGTAGAGTCTTTAGATAAAGTAGTAGGACCATAAAAATGACCTTGAGGGATGCCGCCAATGGTTCCAAATATCGCTTCTCCATGCTTGCGGTTCCACTTACCAAGTTCTTTTAAAATGTTTACTTGCTCGTCAGGAATAGTGCCATCTGGTTTAGGCCCAATGTCTAATAATAGATTTCCGCCGTTGGAAACAGCATCAACAAATATTGAAATGATTTCGTAAGGCGTTTTCCAATTGGTATCTGATTTTCTGTAACCCCAATTGTTATTGGTGGTCATGCAAAGTTCCCACCACTTAAAACCAGGTCTAACCACCGGAAAATTTTGCTCTGGAGTTTCGTAATCACCATAGCCTTGTAGACGTCCATTGATAATGGTTCCAGGGTTTCTAGCTAATAAATTGGCTCTCACTTTACTGCTTTCCCACTCCTCGGCACTATGTTCCCAATCACCATCAAACCACCATAAATCGGGGTTGAATTTTGTAGATAGTTCTGTTATTTGATTTTGAAAAAATCCTTGAAATCTTTTCCAGCGTGCAGGATCATTCGCTACTTTATACCTGCTACTATCTTTTAAAAATCCAGGATAATCAGGATGGCTCCAATCGATGAGTGAAAAATAAGCACCTACTTTAATATTATTTTTACGAAGTGCATTTACAAGCGGTTCAATCAAATCTCTTTTAGCAGGCGTATTTCTAATGACGTCATAATGTTTTTCTTTGGTATCCCATAATGCTACGCCGTCGTGATGCTTGGTGGTGATAACCGTGTAACGCGCACCGGCTTCTTTAAATAAATTAGCCCAAGCAGCGGGGTCGTATTTGCTAGCGGTAAATCCACTCAGTTGGCTCATATAAGCTGGCCAGGTTACTTGCTTGTTGTGAAAACTCCAACTCTCTGAAACGTCATTGACTGCATAAATTCCGTAATGAATAAAGATGCCAAGTTTTGCATCTTCAAACCAACCCATTTTTTGCGCAATACTATCTTGGTTAATTTTGCTTTGCGCATTTGTGGTTATTGCAAATGTGATACAAAGTAAAACTGCAATAAAAGCGGCGGTCGTTTTTGAAAAACTTTTCATGGTTGATTTGTTTGTGGTATTAAAAATCGACTATTTTTAATCGTTTGCTCACTTTATTTGAAAAAATATTTTTATCTTATTGTCTGATATTCAATCTGGTTCTATTTGAATTGTTCCTACTATTATTTTAACCCAATTTAGATATATGCGCCTTCATCGTCTCTCTTTTACATTATCATTGTTGTTACTCGTAAGCACAGTAAGTGCTCAGTTACAAAAAAGCAACCTTACATTTTCTAGTTTACCTACAAGATGGGATGAGTCACTACCGCTTGGTAATGGTATGCTTGGCGCCATGGTATGGCAAAAAAATGACCAGTTAAGGTTTTCATTGGACTGCGCCACGCTTTGGGACGCCAGGCCCATGAAAGATTTACACCGCAATGAATTTAATTTTAAATGGGTAGAAGAGCAGTATCAAAAAAATAATTATGCAGCGGTTCAAAAATATTTTGATGCACCTTATGATAGAGAGCCGGCGCCCAGTAAGATACCTGGCGCTGCTTTACAATTTAATACCACAAGCTTTGGTAAAGTAGTAAGTGCCCGTTTAGATATTTCAAATGCGTTGTGTAGTGTTACATGGGCATCGGGGGTTGAACTCAAAACCTTTGTAGATGCAACCCAGGGGCTTGGTTGGTTTTCTTTTTCAAATAGTAAGGATAGCGTTGCCCTACAATTAATAGCCCCCACCTATGGCGGTAAAGCAAGTACTGGTGGCGATGTAGTAGGTGGAGATGATTTGTCGAGACTTGGCTACGAGCAAGGGGGTGTAACGCGCATGCCACATGAAATGGTTTACAAGCAAAAAGGTTGGGGCGGTTTTTATTATACGGTTAAAGTAAAATGGTGGTATACTAAAGCCCATGTACTAGAAGGGGTGTGGACTATTATAGCAAATGGGGACGACACCAAAGCCTACCGGGAAGCGGGCCCTCATTCATTTGCTATTCAATTTAATGCGCACACCAATTGGTGGAAAGCATACTGGTCTAAATCTAGCATTCAAGTACCAGATACTTTAATTAATAAGCAGTGGTATTTAGAACAATATAAATTTGGATCTACTTCACGTAAGGGCTCGCCGCCAATTTCTTTACAAGCCATTTGGACTGCCGATAATGGTAGGCTTCCGCCATGGAAAGGAGATTTTCATCATGACCTTAATACTCAAATGAGTTACTGGCCAGGTTATACGGCCAATCACTTAGAAGAGTCGAGTGTGTTTACAGATTATTTAAATGCCAATAAAAATAATTACAAACGCTACACCGAAATGTATTTTAAAGTGAAGGGACTCAATGTGCCTGGCGTGACCACACTTGACGGAACGGAAATGGGTGGATGGATACAATACGCTTTATCGCCTACTGCTGGTGCATGGCTCGCACAACACTTTTACTGGCAGTGGAAATATAGTATGGACGTTCACTTTTTAAAAGCAAAAGCCTATCCATGGTTTAAAGAAGTTGCTACTTATCTCGAAAATATTACACGCATCAATGCGAATGGGAATAGAGTACTTCCTTTGAGTTCTAGTCCAGAAATTCATGACAATAGTAGAGAGGCATGGTTTACAACGTCTACCAATTACGATTTGTCATTGATGAAATATGTGTTTGAAAAAGCAGGAGAAATGGCTGCTGCTGTAGGGGACCAAACAAACGTCTTGCACTACCAAAAAATAGCTGCCCAATTTGAATCTTTTGCGCTTTCTAAAAATAATGAATTGATGTTTGCCAAGGGTCATGCATACGAAAGTTCACACCGGCATTTTTCACATGCCATGGCTATTTTTCCGCTAGGATTGTACCAGTGGAAAAACCCGGCTGACAGGCCTGTAATGATTGCTACCATTGATTTACTGGATAAAATAGGCCCAGCAAACTGGTGCGGATATTCGTATGCTTGGCTAGGTAATTTAAAAGCCCGTGTTGCAGATGGAGCGGGGGCACAAAAAGCACTTCAAATATTTGCAAAAGCATTTTGTGCTGGTAATAGTTTTCATTTAAACGGAGATCAAACCAAAGAAGGATATTCTACTTTTACCTACCGCCCTTTTACACTCGAAGGAAATTTTGCTTTTGCATCAGGTGTTCAGGAAATGTTGTTGCAATCTTATCAAGGTTATGTGCAAATATTTCCGGCAGTGCCAGCCAATTGGAAAAACGTTTCGTTTGAAAAACTTAGAACAGAAGGTGCATTTATAGTGAGTGCAAAAAAAGAAAATGGCCAAGTAAAAATGGTCACTATTAGAGCAGAAAAAGAGGGAACATTATTTTTACAAAATCCATTTAATGAAAATGACAAATATGTCGTTCGTGCACAAAGCGCGACACAAAAAAAATCGGATCAAGTTAATATGCTTCGTTTTGATTGCAAAAAGGGAGCGGTTGTGAGTCTATTGGTGAATTGAATGTTGAAAAGTAGGTGCGGCTGCTATTTTATGGTAGGACATTCAAACTTACCTTTCCGGCATGGATAATAGGTATTATACCCTGCAAACTGTTTACCGCATTGTACGTGGTCAAGCAAACCCGCAGCAATATTTATGCTCACCAAGAGAAATGTTTTTGCATTCTACTTTTGATTGGGATTTAATTTTAAAACATTTGCGTTTACTTGAAACGGAAGGGCTGGTGCAATTGCAGCAACTAGAAACGCCGCACTGTTATATTACCATCGCTGGTATTGAAAAGGCAGAAAAAGTTATTCAAGAAAGAGAACTCGCTGCTCCTAAGGAAATTCAGTTAAAAGTGACTGAGTAGCCGAATTTTTATATGATATGTTTTTGATATACGATTAAAGGCTCCCGAAGGGAGCCTTTAATATGTTGGTGCGGATGGAGGGGGTCGAACCCACACGCCTCGCGGCGCTAGATCCTAAGTCTAGTGCGTCTGCCAATTTCGCCACATCCGCATCCGAAGCCCAGCTATTTTGCAATTTGCTGGGCTGCAAAAGTAGGGTTTCTATTGATTTATAGGTAGTGTTTACGGTATTTTTTTTCTGGTCTAGCTTTCTCTTCTAGATCTGCCAGCTGGAGCCGTCGAATGACGTCTAGGGTCCCCACCTCTAAAAGAGCGTCTTTCCCCGCTATTATTGGCATTTCTTCGCTCTCTAAAGCCTCCGCCACCTCCTTTTACGGAGCCTGAGTTTTGCTTAGAAGCTTTTTCTTCGGCAAATGTGAGCACCCAAGGATGCTCTTTAATTTCAGGGATGCTTTGGGCAATTAGTTTTTGAATGTCTTTTAAGTACGCTTTTTCTTCTCCATCGCAAAAAGAGATGGCAATGCCGGATGCGCCGGCTCTACCCGTTCTACCAATTCGGTGCACATAGGTTTCGGCGATATTAGGAAGCTCGTAATTGAAAACGTGTGATAATTGATCCACATCAATACCTCTTGCTGCAATATCGGTTGCTACTAAAATTCTTAAAGCACCAGATTTAAAATCGTTGAGTGCTTTTTGTCTTGCATTTTGTGATTTATTACCATGAATGGCAGCAGCATTTTCACCAAGTTTTAAAAGATCTTTTACCACTTTGTCGGCGCCATGTTTTGTTCTAGTAAATACAAGGGCTGTTTTAATACCTGCATCTTGTAATAAGTGTGCCAATAATAATTTTTTATTGCCTTTGTCTACGTAATAGACCGATTGCTCAATTTTTTCTGCAGTAGAAGATACCGGCGTGATTTCTACTTTAACTGGATTGTTTAAAATGCTATTTGCCAATTGTCCAATTTCTGGAGGCATGGTAGCAGAGAAAAATAAGGTTTGTCTTTTAGCTGGAAGTTTTGCAATTACTTTTTTTACGTCATGGATAAAACCCATGTCTAGCATGCGGTCTGCCTCATCTAGTACAAATATTTCGAGCTGGTTTAATTTGATATAACCTTGTTGCATTAAATCTAATAACCTGCCGGGTGTGGCAATTAAAATATCAACGCCACGTCTAAGCGTAGACACCTGAGGCACCTGGGAAACACCACCAAAAATAACGCTATGGCTAAGGCCCGTTTTTTTACCGTAGGCTCCAAAACTTTCATCGATTTGAATAGCTAACTCACGCGTTGGTGTAAGAATTAATGATTTGATACCATTGTGCGTACTTTTTTTATTATACAGTAATTGTAAAATAGGAATGGCAAAAGCGGCTGTTTTACCGGTACCTGTTTGTGCGCAACCCAATAAGTCTTTTCCTTCTAATAAAACGGGGATAGACTGCTCTTGAATAGGGGTAGGGTTGGTGTACCCTTCTGCTTTAACGGCCTCTAAAATAGGCTCAATTAAGTTTAATTGTTCGAATGATAACATAGTATTATTTAAATATAAAAACACGAGGCATTGGCCGGGTGCTATACAAACTTTCTGTTAGGGACTTGAATTACTTTGTCACTGAAGTGTGATCTAGTCTGATAGGGAGAGAACGTATATGAATACCGCAAAGGTACGTAAAATAAAATTAGTGTCGAATTTGGGGCGGCGTTAGTGCTTTATCAGCGCAACAATAGCTTCTAAATACTGTTGGTCTATAGCGTCAAACTGATCGAGCATATCACTGTCTACATCTAGTACGCCAACAACGCTAGTACCATTAAAAATAGGCACTACAATTTCAGATTTTGAAGCGCTGCTGCACGCAATATGTCCAGGAAACTTTTCTACGTCTGCTACAACAATGGTTTTTTCTGATGCCCAACTTGTTCCGCAAACACCCCTACCTTTTGCAATTCTAGTGCATGCAACAGGTCCTTGAAAGGGGCCTAAAACAAGTTCGGTATTTCCGGTGTTCGCATTTTCTTTTACCATGTAAAATCCCACCCAAAACCAACCAAATTGTTCTTTGAGTGCAGCTGCAATATTGGCAAGGTTGGCAGTAAGGTCCGGCTCTCCTGTAATGAGCGCCTCAATTTGCTGCGTTATTGAAATATATTTTTCTTGTTTACTACCGCGAACAATATTTAATTCTTCTGCCATACAAATATTTTTTCCAATTCCTTTTTTTCGATGCGTGCAATAAATAAAAGATAACCTATTAATAATACCACACCGCTTATAGTTTGCCACCAAAAATCAACTACATAAATAGAGATGGTTTTATGAAGCAAAAATAGGAGCACCGCAATAATTAAATAAGCCGCAATTTTTTTTGCAGGATAAGGTACTGGATAAACTTTTTGTCCCCAGTTGTAACTTATGAGCATCATGGTACCATAACAAAAAAATGTGGCCCATGCACTTGCAATAAACCCAAAATATGGTATAAAAATAAAATTCAGTACAATGGTAATGGCTGTGCCAATAAGTGTGATATAAGAACCTGCAGTTGTTTTACCCGTAAGTTTAAACCAAATACTCAGGTTGTAGTAAATACCTAAAAATATATTGGCGATTAATAAAATAGGAACAATGCCAATGGCAGAGCGGTATGCGGGTCCTATTAAATGCGACCAGATGGGTAAAAATAACGACACTCCTAAAAACATAACGCTGAGCACAATTACAAAAAACTTAAGTACGCGCGCATATATTTTTTGCGGCTCTTGACCCGTAGCCTGTTTAAAAAAGAAGGGTTCGGTACCCATTCTAAAAGCTTGTACAAATAAGGTAATTAAAATAGAAAGTTTGTAGCAGGCGTTGTAAATACCTACTTGTTCATTTTTAACAATATCTGAACCTGGTAACCACGCTTTTAACATAAGTCTGTCAAAAGTTTCATTGATGATGCCGCCAAATCCTACTATTAATAAGGGGAGCGCGTAGACCATCATTTCTTTCCAAAGCTTGGTATCAAATGTGAGGCGTACACGCAAAATTTCTTTGCTCAATAAAAGAAGTGTTATTACACTTTGAATTAAATTGGCAAGCACTACATAAACAATGGGGTTGGTAGAAAAACTAAAAAAGTTACCCGTCCAACTATTTTGGTTGCTAGCAAGTGTGCGCGGACAATAATTTATAAAAAACCAAGTAAGGACTAGGTTAACAAAAATACCTGCAATATTTACAAATGCGTATTTGATTGGACGCTCTTCTTGACGAAGTTTTGCAAATGGAATTTTATTGAGTGTGTCTATTCCAATAATGCCAATGGTGATAATAGCTATTTGAGGAATATCGGAAAAGCCAATCAGCGCACTAAAAGGTGCTCTACAAATCCATAAAAGAGCAGAGAGTATAACAGTGCTAATTACAATAGAAAAAAAGCTGGTGCTATAAATTGTTTTTTTATATGCTTCCTGACTAGAAAATCTAAAGTAAGCCGTTTCAAAACCATAGGTAAATAAAATGCTTAAAACAGGGATGGCCGAGTAGAGCAAACTTTGTCTACCAAAATCGGCGGGGGAAACATATTCTGAATAGGTTAAAAGCGGAACGAGTAAATAACCAATAAAACGGGCGGCAATAGAACTTACGCCATACCAAAGTGTTTGACCCGCTAATTTTTTAATCCCGCTCAATGATTTCTTGTTTTGCTGCTGCTAAAGTAACAAAACCATTTTACTGATGCGTGTGATTTGGGATTTTATTATTGATTACGGGCTGCACTGGCAAAAATGCAGGGTTTGTTAAAGCGCTAGAATCTGTGAGGGTGTTTAAAAAAGCGGTAAGCTGCCCTATTTCGTAATTGGATAGGGGTATTTGCCCCGAGGTTTTATAATGGGTAAGTACATCCAAAATCGAATAGTAGCGCCCGTCATGCCCATACGGAAAGGTGAGGGCTACATTTCGAAGGCTGGGTACTTTAAATTTGAGAGAATCGGTGCTATTGCCGGTAAACCGCTCGCGCCCATTGTCTTTTAAAACGGGGTCCCTTGTAATGGCGGTGTTTTGATAACTATAATTGGTAAATAGAGGTGGGGTATGGCAAGACACACATTTTTTTTCAAAAATTTCGAGCCCTAATTTCTCTGGTAAAATAAAAGAAGCTTCGCCCCGCATCACTTTGTCGTATTTGCTATTTGCCGACACCAACGTTAACTGAAATTGACTAAGCGCTTTGGTGATTTGATCTAGCGTAATTTTTGAAGGGCCAAAAGCGGCGCTAAACATTTTTTTATAGCTAGTGCTCGTATTTAATTGTTTAAGCAGTTCCGGAATATTGGCGTCCATTTCATCGGTGGAGTGAATGGGTAATAGCGCCTGCGCCTCAAGGCTAGCCGCTCTTCCATCATACATCAACTCTTTTTGCCAAGCAGTATTAAAAAGGCTTGGCGCATTGCGGGTAGTGAGGTTGTTTACGCCATGACTTAATGGATGATCATAAGTAGTAAAAGCGGCCGAAGGTTCGTGACAAGTGGCACAGCTAACGCTACTATCGCTACTGAGTGCGGGGTCGTAAAATAATTTTTTGCCGAGCGCGATGCCTTCTTTTGAAATCGTATTACCGCTAAAATTATATGCCGGTTCTGGCCAGCCCTTGGGTGTCAAAAACTTTACGGGGCTTGGTTTATATGAAAAAATAGATGTGGCACCCATGCATAGCGCAGTAAAGGAAATGACCGTGATTTTACTTGCAATTGAAATTTTCATACACTTTATTAGAAGCATGTTAAAGGTACATACGTCTTTATTAATATCTTCATGCTAGAAACAATTAAGTTCGCATTCGTATGAGAGTTGTTATTCAGCGTGTATTGGAAGCATCTGTGGTGGTAGATGAAAAAGTAGTGGGGGCTATTGGTAATGGCCTACTCGTACTACTTGGTATCGAAGACGCAGATACAAAAGACGATACTTTATGGCTTAGTAATAAAATTACAGGCCTTCGACTTTTTGACGACGCAGATGGTGTTATGAATGTATCTGTTAAAGACATAGGAGGCGACATTTTACTCATTAGCCAGTTTACATTACTTGCTAGTACCAAAAAAGGAAACAGGCCATCCTATATTAAAGCGTCTAAACCGCCTATTGCAGTGCCTTTGTATGAACAAATGATTGCAGCACTTCGTAACGATTTGGGCAAAGCGGTGCAAACAGGAATTTTTGGTGCTGACATGAAAGTGAGCCTGATTAATAACGGCCCTGTTACCATTACCATTGACTCTAAAAACAAAGAATAATGACAATTGAAAAAGCACAACAAGACGTAGATGCCTGGATACAAACCGTTGGCGTTAGGTATTTTAATGAGCTTACCAATATGGGTATTTTAATGGAAGAAGTGGGAGAACTAAGTAGAATACTGGTGCGTAAATATGGCGAACAATCTTTTAAAGCTGGTGAATCAGATAAAGATATGGCAGATGAAATGGCCGATGTGTTGTGGGTGCTTATTTGCCTTGCCAATCAAACCGGCGTAGATCTTACAAAAGCACTGGAAAAAAACTTTGAGAAGAAAAATAGTAGAGATGCGACAAGGCATGTAAACAACGAGAAATTAAAGTAGAAAATAGTAGTTATAAAAAAGGCGCGCTTGATTCAAGCGCGCCTTTTTTTATTCGAGTAAACATCCTATTTATTTGCTCTCAAAAATGCTTTTTTGTTTTGCCATTTTTTCAATGTCAGCAACCGTTCTTGGCGCAGCTGCAGATAAATTTTGATTACCAGTTGTGGTAATTAAAATATCATCTTCAATTCTTACACCAATGCTCCACCACTTTTTATCGCAGTTGCTTCCTGGTGGAATATAAATGCCCGGCTCAACGGTTAATACCACACCTGGATCTAATGTGCGAGGTCCCATATCATGCACGTCTAAACCTAAATGGTGCGACGTGCCATGTGGAAAATATTTACGTGCTTCCGCTTCTGTTGCAACAATACCAAGTGCTACAAGGCCTTTGTTTACAACCGCTCTTGCAGCAGCATCAGGAGCGCCAAAAGGAGCACCAGGCTTACAAGCAGCAATGCCAGCATCTTGCGCCGCTAGTACGAGTTCGTAAATAATTTTTTGTTCTGGAGAAAATTTACCGTTTGCAGGAACGGTTCTTGTAACGTCTGCAGTATAACCATGGTACTCTGCAGCACAATCGCTTAATAGTAAATCGCCGTCATTGATTAATTTAAGGTTGGTTACGTAATGCAGTACGCAAGCGTTTTCTGCAGCACCATTGATGCTCGGGTAACCAGGATATTCAGAACCATTTTTCTTGAAATGATATTCCATAATGGCCTGTGCTTGGTATTCAGTCATACCTGGCTTTACGGCGCGCATAACGTCGTTGTGGCCTTCGCAACTAATAGAGGTAGCTTTTGCAATAAGCGCAATTTCTTCTGGTTGTTTGATACCTCTTAAGCCAGATAAAATGCCTTGTAAACTACGCGTAGCAATGGGTTTGTTTTGAGCAGTAATAGCGCTGTCAATAAGGGTTGCCATGCGGGTTAGAGGATCAATTGTTTTTTTGTATTTATAAAATACGTCTTCATTTTTATACGCTGTAAATACAGAATCGATGCCTGAAAAATCGATGGTGTTTGCAGTAAATTTATCGTTGATAAAAACGTTTTCTATTTTGTAACGTTCTTTCACGCCTTCTACACCCAAAATTTTTCCGGTCCATAGTTCTCTTTGCGGATCACGGTTTTGAACAAAAATAAATTCGGTACCTGTTTTATCTAAAATGGTTACAGGCTGTTTGAATAATAAGAGCACTGCATTGGGTTCTTCTAGGCCAGTAAAGTAGTAGAAGTTTTTGCTTTGTGCATATTGATAATCTACGTCGTTGTTTCTTACACGTACTTGAGAAGCAAAGAAAATGCCTACTCCGTTTTTAGAGAGCTTTTCTTTAAATGCAGCTCTGCGGCCAGCATGAAACTCGGGTGTTAAATAATCGTTGGGGTAGAGGGTTGTTTGCTGTGCAAAAACCAGTAGGGGTGCCACAAATGTGAGCATCCAAGTCATCAGTTTCTTTTTGTTCATTGTATTTTAAATTTATCTCGTTAAAGCTATAGGATTTCTCTGAGTAAGAGAAAAAAAATGGATAAAGGGGCTAAAGCGCCTTTTTTAGGTAGAATGGCTTATTTTTGTCCCGTTATGAGTAAGCCCACATTAACCCCACAAGAAAATAATTTTCAGGCCATTATATCGCATGCTAAAGAGTATGGATTTGTGTTTCCTAGTAGTGAAATTTATGATGGATTAAGCGCCGTATATGATTACGGTCCTTATGGGTCTGAACTCAAAAAAAATATCAGGGATTATTGGTGGCATAGTATGACCCAAATGCATGAAAACATTGTGGGCATTGACGCTGCGATATTTATGCACCCAACCACCTGGAAAGCGAGTGGGCACGTGGATAATTTTAGTGATCCTTTAATTGACAACAAAGATTCTCAAAAGCGCTACCGTGTAGATCATTTGATTGAAGCCAAAGCCGACAGTTTACGTGCGGCTGGAGCTGCAGGAGATGCGGATGCACTAATTGCAAAAATGGACGAACTGCTTGCGTCTGATAATTTTGAGGCCTTGCATCAATTACTGGTGGATCAGAAAATTACGTGTAGTGTAAGTGGCACTTCTAATTGGACAGCTATTAGACAGTTTAATTTAATGTTTGACACACAGTTAGGATCTGTGGCTGAAGATGCCAATACCATTTATTTACGACCAGAAACCGCACAAGGTATTTTTGTAAACTTTTTAAATGTGCAAAAAACAGCGCGCATGAAAGTGCCGTTTGGTATTGCACAAACAGGAAAAGCCTTCAGAAATGAAATTGTGGCGCGTCAATTTATATTTAGAATGCGTGAGTTTGAACAAATGGAAATGCAATTTTTTGTACGTCCTGGCACGCAAATGAAATGGTATGAATATTGGAAAGAAGCGCGATTAAATTGGCATACCGAGTTAGGCATGCCTAAAAATAAATACCGTTTTCATGACCACGTAAAACTCGCGCACTACGCAGACGCTGCATTAGATATCGAGTTTGAATTTCCATTTGGGTTTAAAGAATTAGAAGGGATACATTCTCGTACCGATTTTGATTTGACCAGACACCAAGAGTTTAGCAAAAAGAAACAACAATATTTTGATAACGATATTGATGAAGCAACCGGAAAGCCTTATGGCAACTACATTCCGTACGTTGTAGAAACCTCTATTGGACTTGACCGTATGTTTTTGGCTGTTTTAAGCAATGCATACGAAGAAGAAAAAATTACCAAAGAAGACGGCAGTACAGACGAACGCGTGGTACTGCATATTCCTGCAAAAATTGCGCCTGTTAAACTCGCTATTTTACCGCTTGTTAAAAAGGATGGTCTTCCAGAAATTGCACGTGAACTAATGGACAGCTGCAAAGGACAATTCAAATGTTTCTACGAAGAAAAAGATGCCATTGGAAAACGTTACCGCAGACAAGACGCAATTGGTACACCGTTTTGCGTAACGATTGATCATCAAACGAAAGAAGATCAAACGGTTACCATTCGTTACCGTGATGCCATGACGCAAGAGCGTGTACACATTAGTAAGGTAAAAGAAATTGTAATGGCGGCGATTGCCTAACCATATATCTCTACATGAACATCTTTTTTGTCGAAGCCTGCTGCAATGATGCGCTCCTTGGCTTCGTCAATCATGTTTTTCCAGCCGCACAAATAAAACTGCGACGGATTTTTACTGGCAATTAATTTTTCATACACCGCGTGAACGTAGCCACTATATCCACCTTCTGGCGTACTTTCTTCTCTAGAAAAAACGGGGTGGTAATAAAAATTATTTTCTAGGGCTTCGAGTGCTTTTAATTCTGAGCCGTATAAGTTGTCGCTAAGTTTACGACAACCAAAAATGAGGTGAATATTTTTGTGGGCTATTTTTTGCCCATGGATATAAGTAACCATGGATCTAAAAGGGGCAATGCCGGTGCCCGTGCATATTAAATAGAGGTCTTTGTCGAGTGTTTCAGGAAGTGTAAACACACCTACAGCGCCTCTTAAAGTAAGGCTGCTACCCACTTTTATTTCGTTGAATAAATAGGTGGTACCAAGGCCGCCCTCTAATAAAACAATAACGAGCTCTATAATATTGGTGCCATCTGGCGCAGACGCAATGGAGTAACTGCGCCAGCGTTTGTTGGTTTTTTCGTGAATGGGTAAATCGAGTGTAACAAACTGCCCAGGCTTAAAATCAAAAACGGCTAGTTCTGGAATTTGTATCCAAAAACGCCTGGTTGTTTCCGATGCATCTTCAATTTTGATGACCGTTCCTGTACGCCAAGGTTGCAGCATGGTTGTAGGGTTTCACACAATTTAAATGAATGCAGCCGAACTATAAAAAATATTCTGCGCAAAAAAATATGGACAAAAAAAATCCGAGGGCGAAGCCCTCGGATTTTCCGAATTTCCAAAAAATTCTGGAACCTGCTTATTTAGGATCTAGCGCCAACTTAATGGTTTGCGCTAAATCAGCTAAATGCATTTTAGTCATTTTGTCTGAAGTAGAAGCTGCTGCTGCGTTCACTGTGCCTTTTAAAGCGGCAAGTTGAGCGCGAGCAATGCTATTTACATCACTACGGCTATTGTAACCAGTTGCGTATGGATTGTTTCCACCACCACCGCCGCCACCAAAGCTAACGGTGATGCCACCTGCGCTTGGTTTAGGATTGATGATTGCATCTAATTTATCTACGTAGCTCTTTTGCAACATTCTACGGTAGGAATCAACGGCTTTTCCAGACTTTAATTCGCTGAATAAGTCGGATTGTAAATCATTGATCATTTCGGTAGCAGCATATACTTTATCTGCGCCAAAACGGTCAACGTTCATTTGCATACGGTGTAAGCGGTCTGTGCTTAACATACCCGCTAAAGCACTTTCTTGTGCACCTGCAATTGGATCTGCAGAACCAGGAACGTTTACTTTATTCCAGATTTTTTTATCAATCAACCAAGTAGGTGTTTGGAACAATTGTCTGTTCAAAAATCCTAATGCATCTTTTTGAAGTTGCTTAGGTGTTGGTTCGTATACAGGCACATCGCTTTCTGCTGTTTGGAATGTTTCATACACACCACCAACGTTACGGCTTACATGTCCAACATACCTTCTAAACTGGCCTAATAATTGACCATAAATAGAAGCGATGTTTTCATTTAAATCACCTTCTTCTTTGGTGTATTCTGGAAGCTTCGCTAAAATACGTTGAAGGTTTTTAACACCATAATCACTTGCTTTTACAGCATTGTCACTAAGGTCTTCAGATTGGCTACGAGGATCTGCAGTATTGCCACCTTCGTAAGTTCCAAACCAAGTACGTGGATTTGCTTTTAAAGTTTCAGTGATTAATTTGCTGCTCGTTAATTTGGTTTCTTCTTCTGTGTTACCAGCGATGAAGCCATAACCCCAACGGATAGCCCATAAATCGTAATCTCCAATGCGAGGGTATAAGCCTGCTTTAGCGATATTGTCTTCTGGTTGAGCTACATAGTTAAAACGCGCATAGTCCATAATAGAAGCGGTGTGACCGTTTGCTTCTACCCATGTTTTGTCACGTAATTTTTCTACTGGTGTTTTGCTACTGCTACCCATGTTATGTCTTAAACCAAGGGTATGTCCAACTTCGTGAGAAGAAACGAAACGAATTAAATCGCCCATTAAATCATCATCATATTTCATGCTACGTGCACGAGGATCAATCGCTGCTGTTTGAATCATATACCAGTCATGAACAAGTTTCATAACGTTGTGGTACCAGCCAATATGGCTTTCTAAAATTTCACCGCTGCGTGGATCGTGTACGTTAGGTCCGTATGCATTTTCTGTTTCAGAAGCAAAATAACGAACCACAGAATAACGTGCATCTTCTAGGCTCATCGTAGTGTCATTTTCTGGCCACTCTTTACCTACAATTGCATTTTTGAAACCAGCTTGCTCAAAAGCTTTCTGCCAATCGTTGATACCTAAAATGAGGTGCTTACGCCACTGCTTAGGTGTTGCAGGATCGATATAATAAACGATTTGTTTTTTAGGTTCTACAAGTTCACCTTTTTTCCATTTTTCAACATCTGCATCTTTTGGTTCTAGTCTCCAACGAACTGCAAATTCTTTGTTCTCCACTTTTTGTTGATCGTCTCCAAAAACAACATAGTCGTCTGTAAAGAAACCAACACGCTTGTCTGCAATCCTTGCTGTCATTGGCTTAGCAGGAAGCAATAAAAGTGATGTGTTCAATTCAATGGTAATCGCATTGTTGCCGTTAGCTGTAGGAATTGATGCAGTTGGAGCAGGACTCGCACCGCCAAATCCACCACCAGCTGCAGAAGAACCAAACGTTTTTACAGTTCTAATTTCTGTGTTAATTGGGAAACTAGTGATCTTGTCAATGTAAGATCTATCTGCAGAAATTTGCGTTAAACTTAAAGAACGTTTTACTTGAGCACTAACACTTACCAAAGGGTTGTCACCTTTAAAATAATCTGTAACATCAATTACAACTCCGTTGCTATCTTTTGAAAATGCTGCAATCGGAAATGCTGCTGCAATGGCATTTAAATTAGAGTTGGTAACTGCCTTGTAAATATCATCTGTTGGATTGGCATTGTTAATGAGTGTAATACCACGTAAAAATATATTGCTAGAAGGTCCTTTTTCGAAGGTCATGGTTTGTTGGTTGGCAATTTCGCCACCATACACGCCACGTCCACCACCTACAGCTGGTACTTTAACATAACGGGTAACCGCTAATATTTCACGACCCAATAAGCTGTTAGGGATTTCAAAGTAGAATTTGTCATCTACTTTGTGAACCGTAAATAAACCTTTTTGAGATACTGCTTTTGCAGTGATCACTTCTTTAAAGGCTTTAGGTGCTTGACGCGCTGCGCCTGCCCCCATACCAGCCATTCCGGCCATACCAGGCATGCCAGCTCTTCCGCCTGGCGCTTGCGTGGTATCTCTTTGTTGCGCCACACCCATTGTACTTACAAGAAGTGCTACCGCGATAAAATAATTTTTCATTGGTCAATTTAGTTGTTGAATAATGCTTTAAAGATAGGGCTCCAAATAATTCGACCCTCGTTTTTTTAGGCCAACTTGGATGAAAGGCAAAATAAATTAAATAAATCGGTGAAAAATTGTGGATTTCGAACGAATAAGGCTCTTATACTGAGGTTATTAGCGATTTTTTACATGCTATAGGATTAAATTTCTGTAACCAAATTTGGCTATTTCAATAAAATACCTAATTTGTAAGCCCCTAAGGGTTTATTTGAAGAAGTTTTATGTTTAAAACGATATTTTAATTAGCATTGTAGGGACAAATTTTTAAATCGGTTTTAATTATTTAAAAAAACAAAAAATCTATCGAATCATGGCTGAGACAAAACCAACTGCAACAGCTGCAAAAAGTAGTTCAACTGCACAACCAAACAAAAGCAGTAACTTAATTGCGACAATCGCTCCAATTGCTTGTATCATTGGCGGTTACCTTATTTGGCGCGTATTATTAGGCAGCGCTTCTAACTTTACAACTCCTGATCCTGATGCTAGCCATTGGTTTTGGCCTAATCACAAAGGACCAAAAGGGACTTTAACTAAAATGTACGAAGGTGGTATCATTGTACCTATCCTTATTGGTTGTTTATTAACCGTGTTAACTTTCGTTATTGAAAGATTATTAACTGTTAACAAAGCATCTGGTACAGGAAATATTGCCGAGTTTGTACGTAAAGTGCAATATCATTTAGCAAACAAAGACGTTGAAAAAGCGTTAGCTGAGTGTGACAAGCAACAAGGTTCTGTTGGTAATGTAATGAAAGCTGGTCTTAAGAAATACAAAGAAATGATTTCTAATACAGAACTTTCTACAGATCAAAAAGTATTAAACATTCAAAAAGAAGTTGAAGAAGCAACAGCACTTGAACTTCCAATGCTTGAAAAAAACTTAGTATTCTTATCTACTATCGCATCAGTAGCAACCTTATTAGGTCTATTAGGTACGGTAATGGGTATGATCCGTTCATTCTCTAAATTAGGTGATGAAGGTGGTGGAGAAGCTGCTCGTGAATTATCTCAAGGTATCTCTGAGGCCCTATACAATACGGCTTTAGGTATCGGTACTTCTGCAGTAGCGATCATCATGTACAACGTATTTACAACGCGTATCGATGCTGTCACTTATGGTATTGATGAGTCTGGTTTCACATTAACACAAAGCTTTGCTGCGAACTACAAATAGTTATATCAACTATTATGTAATCCAACAAGTTTTGAATCTTAATCTGAGAACCTAATAAATTATTAACAATGGGAAGAGCCAAATTACCACGTAAGAGCACAAACATAGACATGACGGCTATGTGTGATGTGGCGTTCCTTCTATTGTCGTTTTTTATCTTAACAACAAAGTTCAAACCTGCAGAAGCAATTGCAGTTACCACACCTAATTCGGTAGCAGCAAAAGTGGCACCAGATAAAGACATTGTTTTGATAACAATTGACAAAGACGGAAAAGTTTTTCTTACGCTGGATAATGAACAAATTAAAGAAGTAGTGGCAAATGCTCTAAATACCACCATGAACCTTGGCGTAGACGTGAAAGCGTTTAAAAAAGCCGGTTTCTATGGTGCTCCATTTAGTAGCCTTGCTTCATTCCTTCAAATCCCTGAAGAAAAACGCAGAGGAGACCTATTACCAGGTATTCCTGTAAAAGATTCAACTGACAATCAGTTAAATACTTGGATACGTGTTATTAAAGATGCGTATTTGGGTAAAAAAATGAATCTTTTATTAAAAGGCGATAATGCTTCAAAGTTTCCTGCATTTAAAGCGGTGATCGATGCTTTCAAAAAGAACGACGAACAGAAGTTCCAAATGATTACAAATCCTGAAAGCGTTCCAACCGGTTCTGAATTATGGAAACTGACAATGTCGGGTGAGAAGAGAGAAGAATAAATAACAAATCATTCACGAAAATTAAATGCTATTATCATGGCAGAAATGGATACATCGGGTGGCGGGGGTCATAAAAAGGGCCCCGGGGTCAAAAAAAGCAAAAAGCTTTCTACACGTGTAGACCTGACACCCATGGTTGACTTGGGTTTCCTACTCATTACATTTTTTATTTTCACCACAACCATGAGTCAGCCAACTGCGCTGAAACTCATGTTGCCAAAGGATGCAGATAAGCCAGAAGAACAAAACAAAGCCAAAGAGTCAGGTGTTATCACACTTTTATTAGGAAAAGACAATACTGTTTTTTACTACGAAGGACAGCTTGATAACACAGCTTCTAATTTTAAGTCTTCTAACTTTTCTGGAATTCGTGAAGTGTTGCTTGATAAAAAAAGCCGCACACCCGAAAAAGATTTGGTAGTGGTGTTAAAAGCATCTTCTGAAAGCACGTATAAAAACGTAGTTGATATCTTAGACGAAATGACCATTAACGTGTTAAAGCGTTATGCATTAGTTGATATATCTAAGCAAGAAGAAGAACTAGTAAGAATATCAGTTGCAAATAATGCAGCTGGAAACTAATATGGAAATATTAGCATTCTATATCTAATTATTTAAAGAACCGATCATGGACGTAAACAAAATATTAACAGCGGATATCCTCGATATTATATTTGAGGGTAAAAATAAAGCGTATGGTGCGTATGATTTAAGACGTTCCTACGAAAAGCGTGTCAAAATTGCTTTAGGTGGTACTTTTGCCATTTGCCTTCTTTTGTTCGTTGGTTCTATCATTGCTAATTCATCTTCTAAAAGCAAATCTCAAATTCTTGTTGAAGACGTTAATTTGGAAAATGTAAAAGAAGAGAAAAAGCCAGAGCCACCGCCACCGCCACCGCCACCAAAACAAGAACCTCCAAAAATCGAAATGGCAAAATTCACCCCTCCAAAAATTGTGAAGGATGAAGAAGTAAAGCCTGAAGATGAAATCAAAGAGGTTGAAAAATTGGAAGACACCAAAATTGGTACCATTAACCAAGATGGTGCTAAGGATGATGGTATTGTAGCGCCACCAGTAGAAAAAGGCACTGGTACGGTAGAAGCGCCAAAAGAAGAAGATTACGATAAGGTATTTACCGTGGTACAAATCCCTGCAGAATTCCCTGGTGGACTTTCTGCTTGGGCTAAATACCTTGAGCGTAACCTTAATCGTGATTTACCAGTAGACAATGGAGCGCCTCCAGGAAAATACACTGTAATTGTATCATTTATCGTTGATAAAAATGGCGGTATCTCTGAAGTACAAGCAGAAAATGATCCCGGTTACGGAACCAAAGACGAAGCGGTTCGTGTAATTAAAAAAGGTCCATCATGGAAGCCAGCTGTTCAAAACGGCCGAAACGTAATTTATCGTCACAGACAATCTATTACATTCATGGTTTCCGAAGAATAATTTGATACCATCGTATCTAACAAAAAGCCACCGAATTTCGGTGGCTTTTTGTTTTCATTCCATTTCGTGTACTTTTGATAAAATTGTAAGCAAGTGGCAAGTCATGTAATAGATTGGGACGATACCGTTGTAGCAGTTGCTACGCCACCTGGCATGGGTGCCATTGGCGTAATTAGAGTGAGTGGTGGACAAACTTTTTCTATACTTAACCATTTGTTCCCTTCTAAAAATTTATTAGAACAAGCCTCCCATACCATTGTAGTGGGTATGTTAAAGGATCAGGGTAAAGTGCTTGATGAAGTGGTGTTGTCTTTGTTTAAAGGTCCTAAATCATACACTGGCGAAGATGTCATTGAAATTAGTTGTCACGGGTCTGGATATATACAATCTCAAATAATAGCAGCCATTACCGCGCGCGGAGCAAGGCTTGCTAAAGCAGGTGAATTTACACAGCGCGCGTTTTTAAATGGCAAACTAGATTTAGCGCAGGCCGAGTCTGTTGCAGATTTAATTGCCAGCAATTCGGAAGCAAGTAAGCGTGCAGCCATTCATACCATGCGTGGTGGTTTCTCCATAGACTTAGCAGCGCTGCGTGAACAGCTCATTACCTTTTCGGCACTCATAGAATTGGAACTTGATTTTGCTGAAGAAGATGTAGCATTTGCTGACCGCTCTGCACTTCATCATTTGGTAGCTAATTTGCAGGCGGCAACCAAGCAACTCGTAGATTCATTTGCACTGGGTAATGTGATTAAAAATGGGGTACAAGTAGCCATCATTGGGAAACCCAATGCCGGGAAATCAACTTTATTAAACGCGCTCTTAAATGAAAACAGGGCTATTGTAAGCGATATTGCAGGCACTACGCGTGACACCATTGAGGAGGTGATCAATATTGATGGCGTGCTTTTTAGACTCATAGATACGGCTGGCATACGTACGCAAACAGATGATGTGATAGAGCAGCTAGGGGTTGCAAAAAGTCTCGAAAAAATGAATGCCGCTGATTTAGTCGTGTATCTTTTTGACGCGCAAACAAACAGCCTCCAAGATATTCAAGTAGTAGCGAACGAGCTTACTGCTACAGGTATTAAGCATGTACTTGTCGCTAACAAAATTGATAGCATTGATGCTAATGCACTTGCTAATCTTACAGCTATGGAAACCGTTGTATGCATTGCAGCAAAAAATAAAGTTGCCATTGATACACTCAAAAATGCACTTGTAGCAAAAGCAGTTGGAGGAGACATTAATGCCGAATCTACGGTAGTAACCAATGCTAGACATCACGAAGCACTTGTTAAATTGAGTGAAGCACTAGAAGATGTAAATGCAGGCCTTGATCAAAAAATTACGGGAGATTTACTAGCACTCGATATTAGGCAGTGCTTACATTACCTAGGCCTTATTACGGGAGAGATTACCAATAATGATCAACTAGATTATATCTTTTCTAAATTTTGTATTGGGAAATAGTTATAAAAAGTGTAATTACCCCTTATTTCAGAAACTTTTATTTAATCTAATTACTTTAGTTTGTTTTTTATTTCCGCCCAAGTTTCTTTTGTTACTGTTTCAGCATTGATAACTTTTCTTCCTCTACTATATTCAATAATATATTTTGCTCTTTCTTTCGAGTCAGGGTGTGTATTTATCCAAGAAAAATACTTTGATATATCGTTTTCTTTATCAGAGAGTTTGGATAAAAAATTAGAAAAATACAGTGGATTAATTTTTGCATTTATCAGGTAATCAACAGCCATTATATCAGCTTCTTTTTCTAAACTTCTATCAAAAGCAGACGATGAAAGTTTTTTTACTGTTGATTTAATAGCTTCTGATCCATAACTTCCAGTCGTCATTGATATAATAACTGAAAAACCGAGTTCTTTTATAAGTTTTTTGATTACATGCTTGAGCCTGATATGTGCAATTTCATGGCAAATAACTCCACTAAATTGCTCTTGGTTATCTGAATTTAAAATTAAGCCACTATAAATTACTAGATGTCCATTTGGCAAGGCAAAAGCATTTACTTCATCTTTATCAAGAATGTGAAACTTTATTTGGTCCCTTTCTATTTTATTTGCCAAGCAAATTTTAGTAACAATGCTATCTACGGTACTGATAATAAAAGGATCATTATTTTCCTTCTCATTAACTTTAAAAGCGTTCCAAAAAACCTCTCCTAATTTTTCTTCCGTTTTGTCTGATATTTCTTGAGTATTAAAAATTGATACCCAGTTAATTTGCTTTAATAATAACCACATGCCAAGAAATAAAGCAATAGAAAGTGTACTTTGAATGAATATCTTCTTCATAATGCTGATTTGCATATTAAGTTTGTAAGATTGCCGTACAACCACCACTTTACATGCAAGCCTTTTCTTATTTGAATTGCAGTATATATAGTAACAATGAATTCAGCTATATTAAAAACTAAAATTGTAAATAAATAAGCAATATAATTATTCGTGACAATTTCATCTGAAAATAAAATTGACATAGTCCACCAGAATCCAAAACTGTTTGTGATAAAAACGGTTACTTGAGACAGTAAGGCCTGAGTGCAATGCCAGCGAACAAAGTATGTTCCTTTTCTATTTCCGATAAAAAAAACCACGGTTGCTATTAAGTTTACAATTGGTAATGGTAAGCCTGCGATGAGGGCAATTAATGACATTAAGTAGCTGTTAGAAGCTTTTTCTGCTTCATGCTCTTCTGGCTGGTAGTGGAATTTTAATAGTTTTATCATAATCCCTTTGTTATGTTCCAAATCCAATTAACAATTACAATTAAAATTAATGGTAAAGCATATTTTCTTTTTTTTAGAATGGCTTCAATGTTTTTATAGAATATATATAACGATTCATTCTTTGTTATTATGTCAATTATAATCCAAATTGGAGAAGTAGTCATAATAACTGCAATAACATAGCCAAAAGGGTTGATTTTTAATGCTTCAAAAAAATCACCTTTTATCATTAAAATAATGGAACGAGTAGATCCACAGGATGGGCAGGGTATATCTGTCAATTGCTTTATTAGGCAACCATTAAAAGAGGGATTATTAATAGTATTGAAACTATAATAAATCCAAATATACCCCGCTATACAAGCTGTCATTAAAATAGTATACAGCTTATCCCTGCTTGTTGACATTAATACAAAAACGGTTGAATTTTTTGCATATTTTTTTCTTTTGTAGCACCCTTGATCATAAACCAGTCAATGATTGCCCAAATCCCAAATCCACCGCAGGTTAAAAGTTTTCCTATTCCAAGACCTGTATCGCCGATCATAAAACGATCAATACCTAATGAGCCAGCTAAAATAGAAATAATTAAACTTGTTGATGGGTCCTTAAGCTCAATTGATGAGATCAAAGCCCACTTAGAATCATCAATCGCTAGTAGTCTTTCTCTAATGACGTTAATTTGATGACTCTCGAAAAATTTTGCATTTGACATGATATACATGTCTACTTTTTGTGCTTCCATAGTTTTTATTTTGTTTTTGTTCTACTCATGAGGCTTTTCGAAATCCGCCTTGTTTTTATAGTAGTTGCTTGTTCTACTCTTAATTACTATTTGCAATTAGATTAAAATTATTTTAAATATAAACAATATTTTAACTTTAATCTAATATATTTTCATTTGATAGTTAATACGGCTTATTTTGTTTGTATGGGATGTCAAAATGAGTGTTTTTGTATTAAATTTAAGAATGGCAAATGGCTTTTTTAAACTTGTTTTATGATTAGAAACCTGCTTTGTATATACTTCATTGGTATTTCCTCTTTGCTGAGGGGGCAAACGGTTGTATCAAGTCAATTTATTTACGATACCGCTTCTTTTGCTTCTTGTCATGCGTCTACGATTGTAGAAACACCAAAGGGAATTATGGCAGCGTGGTTTGGTGGTAAGTTTGAAGGTGATAAGGATGTTACTATTTACGCAAGTTGGTTTATAAATAACGCATGGTCTGCACCTGTTCAAATTGCAGACGGATTTATCAATGATTCAACCAGGTATGCTTGTTACAATCCTGTTTTATTTTTAGCGCCCAACAATGAGCTCCTATTATTTTATAAAATTGGACCCAATGTGCAAGGCTGGACGGGTTGGATGAAAAGATCCTCAAATTACGGGGTTACTTGGAGCGAACCAGAACGCTTGCCGGATGGTATTTTAGGTCCTATCAGAAACCAGCCTTATGTTGTAGGAGACACAATGATGTGTCCTTCAAGTACAGAAAGAAATGGGTGGAAAGTGCATTTTGAATATACCACTGATAATGGCAAATCTTGGACCAAGGGCCCAGACCTAAATGACGCCAATCCAATTACGGGTATTCAGCCCGCTGTTTTAAACCACAGCAATAGTGTTTTGCAAGCGCTCACTCGAAGTCAAAATGGGACCATCAATGAAACATGGAGTTACAATAATGGACAAACATGGACACCGTTACAACAAACTAGCCTAATCAATAATAATTCAGGGATCGATGCCATTACCTTGCAGGATGGCAGACATATGCTCATTTACAACAATTGCAAAGCACCTAGGAGATCGCCACTGAGTGTGGCTATTTCAAGTGATGGAAAAAATTGGGAACCGTTACTGGAATTAGAAAATGAAGAAGGTGCTGAATTTTCTTATCCTTACCTCGTTCAAACAAAAGACCACAAAGTGCATATTACCTATACTTGGAAAAGAAAAAAAATAAAGCATGTTGTATTAACGGTTAGGTAAAACAAGAACAGCCTCAATTGTTCGAATAGGTGCATTTTTTTCAGTCTCTATAAATTCAATACGACCGTTGTGCATACTTGTAATTAGTTTGCTAATGGCAAGACCTATTCCAAGCCCTTGTTGCTCCTTGGATTCCCGCTCATGTTGTTCAAATAAACGGTAATTGTTTAATGCGTTAGCAGAGGTGTGCGCCGTTTGATTGGTAATGCTAATTTTATGACCTTTATTTTCGGCCACAATATAAATATTAATGGGTGTGCCCTTTTCAGAAAATTTACAAGCGTTTTCAACCAATTCTTTTACGGCTTCATGAATAAGTTTAGAAAAAAAGATGGGTGGTGTAGGTTCATGAAATTCAAGATCGTTTGTTCGGCCCTGTTTGTGTGTAACGCTTTTTATGGAGTTTATTATATGGTGCGGATCTAAATGATCATCATTCACTAAGGCAGATAAATGAACAGCTTTTTGAAGACTATAATACGTATTTATTTTGCCGTAGGTAGTAAGTAGTCGATCGGCACTAATTTGCAAATAACTACAAAGGCTTTGTAGTGTTTCATTATTGAGGCTTGAAGCATTTTCGGCAATGAGAGCATTAAAATTGATAATGCCATTCATGGGGGTTTTAAATTCGTGCCCTACCATTAGTTCAATCGTTTTTTCCAACATAGCCGCTTTTTGGGCTTGTAATTGATTGAGTTTTTCATGTTTGGTAAGCCTGGTTTCAATGGCTGCTAATAAATCTTTACTTTTAAATGGCTTGTGTAAATAATCATCGGCGCCAAGGTTCATGCCGTCACGTAAATCATTTACCTGCACTTTTGCTGTCAAAAAAACAAATGGGGTTACAAATGCTGGGTCTTTTTTTAAGGTTGCTAGTAATGAAAACCCATCCATTTCAGGCATCATAACATCGCAAATGATCAAATCGTAATGATGGCGCATGAGTTCCATTAAACCAGCAGCGCCATTGGGTGCAAGAATGACCTGATAGCCAGCGAATGCTAATATTTCTTGAATGGAATCTCGAATATCATGTTCGTCTTCTATAACTAATATTTTTTTCATTCGAATGTATTGTGGGGGAAACGAATTAAAATAGACGTGCCTTTATGAATACTACTTTTTATTTGAATTTGTCCTAAGTGTTGTTGCACTAAGTAATGAACTAACATAAGACCCAGACCGGTCCCTTCAATGTTGCCTACATTGCTACCCCTAACAAATGCAGTGTACAAATCTTTTTTAAATTTTTCTGGCATGCCAATACCCGCATCCACTATTAAAAGATTCCACTTGTTTTTTTCGAATCTTATTTGCGCTTTTGGCGCTACCTTACCAGGTGAGTATTTAAAGGCGTTGGATAGTATGTTTTCAAAGATCATTTGAATCATGTTGCTATCTGCAATTTGCATTTTAGGGACTCCTTTTGTAGTTATGGCAACTTGCCTTCCATCTTTGTAGGGCATAAAAGATTCGTTCGCAACTTTTTGTAAAATAGATACCACATTGCAATGGCTCAGTTGTAATGATAAGTTTCCAGATTCTATTTTACTTACCAGTAAAAAATCGGTGAGTAGTTTGGTCATTTTATCGACCTGGTGCACAATTCTAGTAAGGTGTTTTGTGGCTGCAGTTGGATTTTTCTGAAACACATGGGCCGTTTGCATCTCAAGAATTTCGGCACTGGATAAAATAACAGACAATGGCGTTCGTAACTCATGCGAGACTAGGTTGATAAAATTTGATTTTAGTTGGCTAAGCCTGCGTGCCGCACGTTCCCCTTTTTTGTGTTCTTGCTCGGCTCTAATAATATCCGTGATATTGGTAAAAAACATAGCCAGTTGAGGCTTGTTGTTATCATAGTCTGTAAAGTGAGCAAAGTGGTAACTCACCCTTACTTTTTTTTGATTTGCATCTTGTAGCCAGGCCACTTTGTTGGGATGCACATATTGACCAGTTGCGAAGTAAGACAAACAATTTTTTATAAAATGCTTACCGCTACTTTTAATAACGTCAAATATGTTTTTTGTATTAGCTCCCGCAGTTTGCTTCCACATTGGGTTGGCGTATGTTATTTGGCCATCATGGGTGCAAACAATAACGAGCTGCTCCATTGCGTCAATTAAATGCTTAAAATCTTTTTCACGCTCTATTTGTAATTTTTCACGTTTTCTAATATTGGTAATATTGATACCGTAGCCAATTACAAAATCATGATGCCCATTTTGGTCTCTGACTGGAAAAAATTTTCGAAGATTAAAAACTGGATGCCCATCTTTGTCTTTGTTGATTTCTTCAAACTCAACTTGCGTACCTTCTGCTAAGGCTTCTGTAAAATAGGACCTTCTATTAATGGCAAGCTCGGCGGGTTTATTAAATTGAGTGCAGTATTCAAAATCGTCTTTCCCAATAATCCAGTGGCGGCTATCGCCCTCGGATAGCGCTACTTTATTAACGAATAGGTATTTATGGTCTGTATCAAATATGGCGATATCAGCCGGTATATTAAATAGGAGTTGCTTATAAAAATCGTTTTCTTTTTGTAAAGATTGTATCAAACTATTTTCTGCCCCCATATTATTTGACTTTTAATTGTTGTAGCTCAATAACTTCATTTGCTGTTTCCGTTAATACTTGTAATAGGTGCGCTTTGTTAATGGGCTTTTCGATATAGCCACTGATATTGACCGGATTTTCTCTTTGCTTGAATTTTGTAAAACTCGTGGCGCTAATAATAATGATGCGGGTAAGCGGGTATGCTTCCTTATTGTTTTTTATGGTATGAATAACTTCGTATCCATCCATCACCGGCATATTAAGGTCGAGGAGCATAATGGTTGGAATATTTTTAGCAAGGTCCAATTGCCTAATGGCCTCTTTGCCATTGATAGCATCTGCAGTAATACAGTCAAATGATTGCAGCAAAAAATGAAGTAAAGCCCTGTTTACTTCGTCATCGTCTACTATAAGTAACCTACATTTTGAAACCTTCAAGGGCATATCTTAACAAGCTAGCACTTTTGTTTACGACCCCCTATTTTCCGACCCTTTTTGCCCCATGTATTTCCCGCAAATTTTTTAGATGTCTTCGGCCTAAAGCCATAAATTAGCTGGCGCATTCCTTTAATCCTCCGTTAAAACCTTATTATGCAAACACTTAAATCCGCAATCCTTACAACTGTTATATGTGCTTTTATTTTAGCACCTGGAATGGCTCAAACCCCAAAAGGAGTTAATTGGACGCCTTTATTTAATGGCAAAGACCTAAGCGGTTGGAAACAATTAAACGGAAAAGCAAAGTATGAAGTGATCAACAATGAAATAGTGGGCGCTACGGTTTTAGGAGAACCCAATTCATTTTTAGTAACTGAAAAAAACTTTGGTGACTTTATATTAGAACTGGAGTTCAAATTAGATGATATCATGAATTCGGGTATTCAGTTTAGAAGCGAAAGCAAGTCTGATTATTTAAATGGAAGGGTACATGGATATCAATACGAAATTGACCCATCGCCAAGAGCATGGACAGCAGGTATTTATGACGAGAGTAGAAGAGATTGGTTGTATCCGGTATCTTATAACGAGCCAGCTAAAACATTATTTAAATTTCAAGCATGGAATACTTGCCGCATCGAATGTATTGGCAATAGCATTCGTACTTTTTTAAATGGCAAGCCCGTTGCAAGCTTAGTGGATGACATGACTGCTGCTGGTTTTATTGCCCTGCAAGTACATTCTATTGGTAAAGCAGAAGAAGCGGGCAAAAAAATTAGATGGAGAAATATTAAAATACAAACCACCCATTTACAACCTACGCCACTTGACCCCACATTTGTTGTAAACCTTTTACCCAATCAAGTGTCGGAGCAAGAAAAAATGCAGGGGGTACATTTATTATTTGATGGCAAAACCACAAACGGTTGGAAAGGTGCTTACAAAACAGGTTTTCCGGATAAAGGCTGGAAGGTGCAGGATGGCGTGTTAACAGTACAATCATTGGATGGCGCAGAGTCTACCAATGGTGGAGATATTGTATCCGAAAATGAGTATGATGCTTTTATTTTTCAATTTGAATTTAAAATGACGCCAGGTGCCAATAGCGGCGTAAAATATTTTGTTACAGAAAAAGAAAACAATGCAGGTTCTGCGATTGGGTTAGAATATCAAATACTTGACGATGCCCTACACCCGGATGCTAAAATGGGATCGATTGGGGATAGATCACTTGGGTCATTGTATGATTTAATTCCTGCAGTGAAAGAAAATCGTGCGCGTCATAAAATTGGGGACTGGAACAGGGGTATGATTAAAGTAACTAAAGATGGTACGGTATCGCATTATTTAAACGGCTGGAAGATGCTTGAATACAAAAGAGGCGAACAATATTTTTATGCACTCGTGGCTAAAAGTAAATATGCCATCTGGCCTAATTTTGGTATGGCGCCCAAAGGCCGTTTATTACTTCAAGATCATGGCAATGAAGTTTCTTTTAGAAGCTTAAAAATGCAAATACTTTAATAAAAATTAGGCCTTGCTTTGTTGCCACGAAATAGAAAGTATTTTTTCGGTGGCCGGCGTTTTTTCTTGCATCACCCGCAGTAATAATTGTAGTGTTTCTTTGGCGGACTGAACGCCACTGTAATGTGCATAGGAAATTGTGGGAGGCAGTAAGGCTGGTAAGCCACCACCTTCGCTAATGCCAAATAATGGAACCTTGATGGAACTAGCTTCTAGCGCCTGCCAGGCGCCAATTAACAGTACGTCATTCATACAAAATATAGCGTCATACTTATCTTCCATAACGGCAGCTGTGCAAAGTGTTTTTGCTTCCGGAGTAGACGACGCGTAAACCACCGCTACATTTTTTTCGAGTGCTGCTACTTTGTCTATAAATGCGTTTAATATTTGTTCGGTTCTAACAGATGGCGCTTCGTCAAAAACAGCTAAAATTTGCTGTTTAGCATGTTCAACAATTTTACTGGCCACCATATTTGCCATGGCTTCAATATCTTCTTTAAAATAGTGAATCCCAGTACTTGGTAATATTCCATTAATAACAATAACAGGAACCCCTAATTCTTTTATTTTTTTAAACTTTGGGTTGCTAGGTTGCAGTGGATCCTGACAAATAACAATGCCATGTACTTTATTTTGTTTGCAAAATTTTATTTGTGCGGTTGTACTAACGGTATTATTTGTAAGCGGCAATACAAGTATGCTATAGTCTGCATTTTCTGCTAACTGGTTGGCGGTATGTATAAATTCTTGAAAATAGGAAGAAGGAGTGACTGGAATAAAAAGGGCTATGAGATGACTACTTCTTACCGCGTTGTAAACGGTATTTGGGTTGGGAGAATAATTTAATTTAGCGGCAGTGGTTAGTACTTTTTTTCTGGTTTGCACAGAAATGTCTGGATGTCCTTTAAGGGCCCTAGATACTGTTGAAATACTAAGCCCTAGCGCTGCGGCTATTTTATGTAGCGTGGTGTCTGACATAATTAAAATTAGTTACTTTTGATCTAATCTATTCAAATATGCAGCATTCATTTAGTTATGAGAAAAATAAAGTGATACAAGGTGTACGCTATCATTTTGTTCAAGACAGGGCCGTAAAACTATTAGTGATACTGATCAATGTATTTGCCATTGTTTCTGCTGCATTATTTTATTCTAAAAAAATTAGACCAGAACCGTTTTTATTGGGTTCTATTTTGTGGCTTGTAATGATGGTTACCTTTTGGTACATCATGCCACAATCTATTTATAAAAAAGCGGCAACCTTTAAAGATACTTTTACCATTGATTTTACAGATGCCGAGGTTACGCTTTCAAATGCTAGAGGATCTGTGCATTGGAATTGGGAAAAGTTTTCTAAGTTTTTTGAAAGCCCGCATTTTTTCCATTTATATTTTGATGCCAAATCTTTTTTTATTGTGCCTAAAGAGGGCATGCCCGACGATATGCGTCACGAAATTAGAGGGCTACTCAATAAAAAAATTGGAGCATAGACATTATAAAGTCTTTTGCATTTCGTAGTGCGGGATGGTTACTTCTTCAAATTCTTCACCAACAATTTGGTAGCCTAGTTTTTGGTAAAAGCCAACTGCAGATTTTCGGGCATGCATGTTTAATACTTTGTACCCTCTGTCCCTAGCTACATTTTCTGCAAAATTCATAATCACTCGCCCAATGCCTTTGCCTTGTAATCCATCCACCACCGCCATTTGACGCAAACAAACGTTCGTTTTATTATCGGGCGTTAAAATACAGCAGCCTTCTAATACCTCCTCTTCAAAAAAACCAATTAAAATATCTTCTTTTTCTTTGTCTAAATCGGCTTGAGTAAAGGTTAGACCAAGTGGATTACGCAGTATTTGGAACCTTAAGTCAACCATTTTCTGGTAAGAAGAGGAGCCAAACTCAATTATTTTTAATGACATATTAGGCGCTTTAACTACAATATAGGCATGATTTTCATGATTTTAGGCCTAAGTTCAGCTATTGTGAATAATTGAGCCGTTGGTCTGTGGAAACAAAAGTGACCGAAAAGATTGCTTATTTAACAAAAAGTATATTTTTGCGCCGTAAACAAAACTTTTTACAATGTCAGACATCGCAACAAGAGTTAAGAAAATCATCGTTGACAAATTAGGCGTAGACGAAGCTGAAGTTACAAATGAAGCTTCTTTTACCAATGACCTCGGTGCAGATTCACTCGATACCGTTGAGTTAATTATGGAATTCGAAAAAGAATTCAATATTTCTATTCCAGACGAGCAGGCTGAAACCATTACTACAGTTGGCCAAGCTGTTGCCTACTTGGAAGAGCACGCTAAATAAGCATTCTATTTAGGAATAATTTTTTAATCCGCCTTTCTAAAGTTACAAGCTTTGAAAGGCGGATTATCACTTAATCAGGTTTAAGTTATGGCACTTAAAAGAGTCGTTGTTACAGGAATTGGTACGCTAACACCTATTGGAAATAATCTACATGATTATTGGAACAATTTATTAGCGGGCGTTTCGGGTGCAGCACCTATCACTCTTTTTGACGCTACTAAATTTAAAACACGTTTTGCGTGTGAGATTAAGGGCTTTGATCCAACACAATTTATGGATCGTAAAGAAGCTAGAAAATTAGACCGCTTTGCACAAATTGCCCTTGTTGCCAGCGACCAAGCTGTTGCTGATGCGGGTATAAATAAAGACAACGTAGATCCTGACCGTGTAGGTGTCATTTTTGCAAGTGGCATTGGAGGCCTTGTAACTTTTCAGGAAGAAGTTTTAAACTTCGCCGCAGGAGATGGAACGCCACGTTTCAATCCTTTCTTTATTCCCAAAATGATTTTAGATATTGCTGCCGGACAAATTTCCATGCGTCATGGATTTAGAGGTCCTAACTATGCAGTGGTAAGTGCTTGCGCATCTAGTACCAATGGTATTGTTTGTGCGGTAGATACCATCAGATTAGGAAAAGCAGATATCGTTGTTGCCGGTGGTGCCGAAGCTGTAATTGGTGAAGCAGGTATTGGTGGTTTTAACGCTATGAAAGCCATGAGTGAGCGCAACGATGACCCAGCAACTGCTAGCCGCCCTTACGACAAAGACAGAGATGGATTTGTGATGGGAGAAGCTGCAGGCGCCCTTATTTTAGAAGATTATGACCACGCTGTAAAACGTGGTGCCAAAATATATTGTGAAATTGCGGGTGGTGGTGCCACTGCAGATGCCTATCATTTAACAGCGCCACATCCTGAAGGGCTTGGTGCATTAAATGTAATGCGCGCTGCGCTTAAAGATGCAGGCATGAAGCCTGAAGAGATTGATTATATCAATACACATGGTACATCTACGCCGCTTGGTGATGGCGCCGAAACAAAAGCCATTACGGGCGTGTTTGGTGAGCACGCATACAACCTCAATATTTCTGCAACAAAATCCATGACGGGTCACTGCTTAGGTGCCGCTGGTGTTATTGAAACCATTGCCTGTATACAGTCCGTAATTCATGATATTGTACCGCCTACGATCAATCACTTTACAGACGATCCAACCCTAGATCCAAGACTTAATTTTACTTTCAATACCCCTCAAAAAAGAGTGGTGAACGCGGCATTAAGCAATACGTTTGGATTTGGTGGGCACAACGCTTGTGTAATTGTGAAAAAATTCATAGCTTAAGTTGTGCAATTTTTTAAGCAACTTTTTTTCTCTTCACCATCAGATAGTTTTAATCAGCAATTAAGAAACGTGCTTGGTTTTAAACCAGGTAAATTACTGCTCTATTCTACTGCATTAAGCCACCGTTCTGTGAAAGAAACAGCAGAGGCAAACAATGAACGTTTAGAATATTTAGGAGACGCTGTGTTAAGCGCTGTAGTAGCCGATTATTTATTTAAAAGATACCCTTACAAAGGCGAAGGTTTTTTAACCGAGATGCGTAGTAAGATGGTGAATAGGCAACAACTCAATGACGTTGCATTAAAAATGGGGCTTCGAAAATTAACCATGTACAATAAATTTGACAACGCTTTAAAAGGGAGTCAAATTTTTGGTAATACGCTAGAAGCCTTGGTTGGAGCGGTTTATCTAGATCAGGGATATATTAAAACGCAAGCATGGGTTCTCAAACAAATTGTGATACCACATATGTTTGTAGACGACTTAGAACAGATTGATATTAATTTGAAGAATAAATTAATTGGCTGGGCTAGTAAAAATGGAAAAGTATTAGACTTTGAACTCGTAGAAGAAAAAATGGAAGGTACACGCAGGCTTTTTACCATTCATGTTACCATCGATGGCGAAATTATTGCGTTAGGAAAAGGCTATAATAAAAAAGATGCGAGCCAAGTAGCTGCGCAAGTAGCCGTAGAAAAATTAGCGCTATAAATCCAGCGTAGTAATTATTATTTTGCTTCAATAATTTCTTGGCATAATTCTACCAAAACACCGCCCGTATCTTTTGGGTGTAAAAAGCAAACCCATTTATTATCGGCACCTCTTTTGGGTGTATCTTGGAGTAGGGTAAAGCCCTCCAATTGCATACGGGCCATTTCGGCATAAATATCTTCTACCTCGTAGGCGATATGATGGATGCCTTCCCCCTTTTTGTCTATGTATCTTGCAATAACCCCTTCAGGATCCGTGGAACATACAAGCTCAATTTTGCTATCCCCTACTTTAAAAAAGGCAGTATTTACCTTTTCGGATGCCACCAGCTCCTGTTTGTAGCAGGTTGTGTTTAGTAATTGCTCATATAATGGCACCGAAACTTCAAAATTTTTGACGGCAATTCCGATATGTTCAATTTTTTTCATGATTGGCTCGTTTTTGCTTTTACGAATTGAGAAAAAATGAGGTCTTACGCCCCTTTTGACCCGCAATTATAAACCTATTGCAGTACTTTCGTGTTTATAAGTCAAGCAAATTTCTCAATATTATGTTGAAGTTACCTATTTACCTAGATAATAATGCCACAACCCCAATGGATCCAAGGGTTTTAGAGGCTATGATTCCTTATTTTACCGAGCATTTTGGTAATGCCGCAAGCCGTAACCACCCTTTTGGATGGGAAGCGGAAGAAGCCGTTGATTATGCACGAGAGCAGGTAGCTAAGCTTATTGGCGCCGACCCTAAAGAAATCATCTTTACATCGGGTGCGACAGAAGGCGATAACCTTGGTATCAAGGGTGTGTATGAAATGTATGCCAGCAAGGGTAACCATATCATTACATGCACTACCGAGCACAAAGCGGTGTTAGATACCTGTAAACATATTGAGCACTTAGGTGGCGAGGTAACATACCTTCCAGTAGCTGCCAATGGTTTAATTGACTTAACAGCACTTGAAGCTGCTATTAAGCCTACCACTATTTTAATCGCGATCATGTATGCCAACAATGAAATTGGCGTGGTACAACCGGTTAAAGAAATTAGCGCGATCGCTAAAAAGCATGGCGTATTATTTTTCTCTGATGCGGTACAAGCAGTTGGTAAAATTCCAGTAGACGTAAACGCAGATGGTATTGATATTATGGCATTTACTGCGCACAAAATGTATGGTCCTAAAGGGATTGGTGCGCTTTATGTTCGTCGTAAAAACCCACGTGTTAAAGTAACTGCCCAAATGGACGGTGGCGGACACGAAAGAGGTATGCGTAGCGGTACTTTAAACGTACCAGGTATTGTTGGTTTTGGTAAGGCATGTGAACTTGCTAGACTAGAAATGATTGCCGACGCTGAGCGTTTAAGCAAGCTAAGAGATAAGCTGGAAGTGGCTTTAACAAAAATAGATGAATCCTATGTAAATGGTAGCACCGAGCACCGTTTACCGCATGTGGCAAATATTTCTTTCAAGTATGTAGAAGGAGAAGGCTTAATGATGGGCTTTAATAAAACCATCGCACTTTCTTCAGGTTCCGCGTGTACTTCTGCATCACTAGAGCCTAGTTATGTATTAAAAGCACTAGGTTTAGGGGATGATTTAGCACATAGTTCACTTCGTTTTGGACTTGGAAGATTTACCACCGATGAGCAAATTGATTACACGATTAAAGCGGTTACCGATACCGTTTTAAAACTTCGTGAAATGAGCCCACTTTGGGAAATGTTTAAAGAAGGTGTTGATATAGATTCTATCGAATGGGCGCATCATTAATTTATAAAATTATTATTTTTACTATTTCAAAATAAACATATGGCATACTCAGAAAAAGTTATCGATCATTATAGCAACCCTAAAAACGTAGGAACGCTAGATAAAGCAAAAAAAAATGTGGGTACTGGTTTAGTGGGTGCTCCAGAATGTGGCGACGTTATGCGACTTCAAATTGAAGTAGACGACGCTTCTGGTATTATCACAGATGCTAAATTCAAAACCTTTGGATGCGGCTCTGCTATTGCTTCTTCATCACTTGCAACCGAGTGGTTAAAAGGTAAAACAGTAGATCAAGCTATTACAATTGACAATATGGATTTAGTTGAAGAATTAAATTTACCGCCGGTAAAAATTCACTGTTCTGTATTAGCTGAAGATGCTATCAAAGCCGCTATCAATGACTACCGCACTAAAAACGGTTTAGAAGCGTTGCAGTTTGAAGAAAAAGGCGTTCACTAATTTAATACCTTATTTATAAAAGTATGGTAGCTGCCGAAAATACTATTTATGTTAGCGAGAAAGCAAAATCCAAAGTGATTCAACTGATGGAGGATGCTGGTATTGGTAATGATAGTAATTATTTTTTGCGTGTAGGCGTTGTGGGAGGCGGTTGCTCTGGGCTTAGTTATAAAATGGATTTTGACAATGAGGTAAAACCCATGGATCAGGTTTTTGAAGACAATGGCGTTAAGGTAGTAACCGACCTCAAAAGCTTTTTATACCTCGTTAATACCGAACTTGATTTTTCGGACGGGCTTAACGGTAAAGGATTTTATTTCAATAACCCCAATGCAAGCCGCAGTTGTGGCTGTGGGGAAAGCTTTTCTGTATAATTTAACTTTTTACTTTTTAAGATTGCCTAAGAAAAGGTAGTTTTGGGCTATGCTAAATATTGGCCTCAAAGAGTGGAAGCAGTTTTTTACGAGCCTAACGGGCTATATCGCGCTCTGCATTTTTTTGTTAGTTACAGGACTTCTTTTATTTGTATTCCCTGACACAAGTATTTTAGTAATGGGTTACGCGACCCTCGCTGGTTTTTTTAATTTGGCACCTTGGTTGCTTATTTTTATGGTGCCCACTATTACCATGCGTTCTTTTTCTGAAGAATACAAAACGGGCACTTTTGAATTACTAAAAACATTACCCATTAAGCCAGCTGTTTTAGTGTGGGGCAAATATTTTGGCGCACTGCTTGTCGTACTCTGTTTACTCCTACCTACTTTATTATATGGTGTTGCCATAGAGTCTCTATCTGCAGTAGGAGGCATAGACATGGGCGCCACTGCTGGCTCTTATTTGGGTTTATTTTTATTAGGTGCTGTATTTGTTGCCATTGGAATTTGTGTTAGTAGTTTTACAAACAATACGGTGGTTTCTTTTATTGGTGCTGCATTTACTTGTTATTTATTATTTGCAGGATTTGAGGCAGTAAGTAAGCTGTCTATGTTTGATGGCAAGCTCGGCTACTACATAGAAGTTTTGGGCATTAAATTTCATTACAAAAGTATGAGTAGAGGTGTTATTCGACTGGATGACCTTATTTATTTTACGTTCGTAACCTGTAGTTGTTTTTACATCACCAAGCAAAATATTACTAAGCGCTAATTGTATCCGAAAAGTATGTTTCAAAAATATTCAAATATTATTCTAGGATGCGCGCTGGTAATAGCTATTTATGCTTCAAGTGCTTGGCTGCATTATAGTGTTGACCTTACTTCCGAAAAACGCTATAGTTTAAGTAATGCCACAAAAAAATTATTAGATAAAAAGCTGGATAGTGCTATTAGCATTGAGGTTTTTTTAACGGGTAATTTGCCTGCCGATTATAAAAAATTAAATATTGCAACCGCCGAAATTTTAGAAACATTTTCTTCGTATGCTAGAAGCTCAATACAGGTTGTATTTACAGAGCCCGGTAGTAATATTGTGGATGAGGAAGCAAAAGTAAAATATTTTGATAGCCTGGCTGCACTCGGCGTTGTGTTTGAAAGAGCGGATATGAGTGAGGGGATAGAAAAATCTTCTACACAGTTAATTGCACCTGCAGCGCTAGTAAGATACGGCAAAAGAAAGCCTGTGGCTGTTGATTTAAGAAGCAGCAAAAAAATATTTGCTAGTTATAATGTTATTGAAGCGGTAGAGCCCAAAGAAGATAAAGAAGCTACCCGTAATGCAGCCGAGGCTTTACTAGAATATAAGTTTGCCGCTGCTATAGATAAGGCTACTAAAATAAATTATCCAACGATTGCTTATTTGGTCGGAAATGGTGAACTCACCGACTTAACGGTGAGCGATTTGGCAGAAACATTACGTAACGATTATAACTTAGGCATTTTTGATTTAAAATCGGGATATCCAAGTGCAGCTTCTATTGATGTACTGTTAATTGTAAAACCAACTACGCCTTTCACAGATGAAGATCAATTAAAAATTGACCAGTACGTTTTAAATGGCGGAAAAGTAATTTGGTTTGTAGATAAACTACACGCCGAATTAGATAGTTTAATGCGAACGCAAGCTGGTTATACCGCTTATGATAGAGGCTTGAACATTGACCCGCTTTTGTTTAAATATGGGGTTCGTATTAATGGTGATTTGGTGCAAGATTTAAATTGCGCTAAACTACCTATTGTTGTTGGTAAAAATCCAGATGGTTCGCCCACCATGCAGCGTATACCTTGGCCTTATTATCCTTTTTTAACAACACCTTCCGACAATCCAATTACCAAAAATATGGACCGGGTATTACCCATTTTTCCGTCCAGCATTGATACCGTAAAAGCGCCAGGCATTAAAAAAACAATTTTACTAGCAACCGACACAAGTTCTCGCAGCATTGCTTCTCCGGCCATGGTGTCGTTAAATAGTGTGCAATCAGAAGCGGACCTATATACATTTACAAAAAGCCATATTCCGGTTGCTGTGTTATTAGAAGGGAAGTTCACTTCTTTATTTGCCAACAGTATTGGGAGCGCAGTTATCGATTCGGTGCGCCGTATTACAGGCCTGCCTTTTTTAAAAATAGGGATGAAAGAAACCAAGCAAATTGTGGTTTCAGATGCGGATATTGTTATGAGTGCAGTTACTAAAACCACGGGTCCGCTTCCAATGGGCGAACTTCCATTTGAAGCTTTTCAGTTTGCCAACAAAACATTTTTGCTAAATGCTATTGATTATTTGGTAAACGAAAACGGACTATTTGAGTCAAGAAACAAAGTAGTGGTCCTGAGGCTGCTTGATAAACAAAAAGTGGCAGATCAAAAAACAGTATGGCAACTGATAACCATTGCGGGCCCCATCTTACTTTTGTTAATTGTAGGGAGCTTTGTTACTTTTTGGCGCAAGAAAAAATATCTATAATACTTATTTATGACCGCAACACATCAGTTGGTTTATTTCATTTTTGCCATTGTGCTTGCGCTTGCACTAGTACTTGATCTTGGGCTGCTTAGTAAAAAAAATAAAACCATCACCATAAAGCAGGCGCTCTATCAAACACTGTTTTGGGTGGCGCTCGCTATTGGTTTTTTTGTTTTTGTTTGGATAGAAGAAGGACAAAAAACAGGACTCGAATACCTTAGTGCCTATCTAATGGAATGGAGTTTAAGCGTCGATAATATTTTTGTTTTTATATTGATATTCAACGCTTTTAAAGTTAAAGAAAACTTTTACCCACGGGTGTTGCTAGTAGGCATTATGATGGCCATTGTTTTTAGGGTCATTTTTATTACGGTTGGTGTAGCGCTGGTAGGGCAGTTTCATTGGCTGTTGTATATTTTTGGCATATTCTTACTCTATACTGGATTTAAAATGTTTACTTCCAATGAGTCTGAAGAATTTGATCCGCACGATACAGCGATATACCGCTTTTTAAAAAAATACTTACCGCTTTCAGGAACCGATGGTGATGGTAAATATGTGATTCGCGAAAAAGGAAAACCACAGTATACCAGTTTATTTGTTGTTGTGGTATTATTAGCTGTCATAGACTTGGTGTTTGCGCTTGATTCTATACCTGCTGTCATGGGTATTTCAACAGACAAGCTTGTTATTTATACCTCTAATATTTTTGCAGTACTAGGACTTCGATCTTTGTTTTTTTTACTAAGGGGCGCCGTTTCAAAATTTGATTATTTGCAACAAGGCATTGCGATTGTGCTTGTTTTTATTGGCGCCAAAATGCTTGCCGAGCATTACGTAAATATGGTAATGAATAAAAATACCCAAGTAGTGGTTTCGTTATTATTTATTGTTTTGTGTATTGGAGGGTCTATTGTATATTCTATTTCGCACAAAAAGAAAGGTACACCCAATGATATGGTAGACGGTTCAATGTCTTAATTTACCTCTATGAAATACACGGCAAAAGATATTGCAAGCATATTGAACCGCCCTGCTGTAAATGCGGAGGGTATCATAGTTGAGCAACTTTTGACGGATAGTAGAAAGCTCGTATTTGCTGCGCAAACATTATTTTTTTCCTTGCCCGGACCGCGTAGAGATGGACACGATTTTATAGAAACTTTATATGATCAGGGCGTAAGGTGTTTTGTTGTTAATCCACGTAAAATAGATCTTTCAAAAAGTAAGGACTATTGTACCCGCGCTGTTTTTTTTGAAGTACCCAATTGTTTAGTGGCGCTCCAACAAATTGCTGCACACCACAGAGCATCATTTAATATTCCAGTTATTGGCATTACGGGCAGCAACGGTAAAACCATTGTTAAAGAATGGTTGTATCAACTCCTAAATAGCTCCTATCATATTGTCAGAAGTCCGCGGAGTTATAATTCGCAAATTGGCGTGCCATTGAGTATTTGGAAAATGGACGACACCCATAATTTGGGCATTTTTGAAGCGGGTATTTCTACTATTGGCGAAATGCAGCAGTTGGCCTCCATCATTAAACCTACCATTGGTGTGCTAACACATATGGGACTTGCGCACGCAGAAGGTTTTAAGGGGGGCATGTCCGAAAAAATAACTGAAAAACTTCAGTTATTTAATACGGTTGATACGCTTATTTACGGCAAAGATCAAATGGATGGGGTTGATATTGAGGCTCCATTAAATTTAGTTAAACCTGGTGTCCATTTTTTTTCATGGAGTACAAAAGCGCCTGCAACCATTGTTGTTACCAACGAAATTATAAAGGACAATCACGCACATTTAAATTTATTGTATGCTGGGGATCGTTTTGAAGTAGAAGTTCCATTTACAGATAAGGCGTCTATCGATAACGCGATGCTTTGTATACTTTCTTTATTAGCGCTCGGTAAGGATTTTACTTTTATAAAGAAGCGCCTGATGTATCTTAGATCTGTGGATATGCGGATGCAATTTAAAAAAGGAATCAATGGCTGTAATTTTATTAATGACAGTTACAATTTAGATTTTGATTCTTTTGTAGTGGGTAGTTTTTATTTACAGTCCCAAGCAACAGGGCAGGAGTCTACAATTATTATATCTGATTTTTCTGAAACAGGCAGTTTTGCAAACGACGTATATGGGCTAGTTGCAAAGCATAGCGCAGCACTGGGCCTTAAGCGTTTTATAGGAATTGGTCCAGTCATAAAAAAGCATCAGCACATTATACAAAAAGAATTTGCAGCTACGCCAACTGCGGTTTCTTTTTATGACAGTACTACTACATTTTTGCAACAGTTTCGATTACAAGATTTTTATAATGAAATCATCCTTTTAAAAGGCGCACGGGCTTTTGAATTTGAGCGTATTGCAAACTGGCTGGAACAAAAAATGCACGAAACGGTACTCGAAATTAATTTAACGGCACTGGCGCATAATGTAAAACAAATACAGGCGTCTATTGGGGCATCTACAAAATTAATGGCTGTTGTCAAAGCCTTTTCATACGGCAATGGTAGCGCCGAAGTGGCCAGAACGCTTGCATCTGTTAAAACAGATTATTTAGCCGTTGCTTATGTAGATGAAGGTGTTGAACTCCGAAAAGCCGGCATTCATTTACCGATCATGGTAATGAGTCCCGACGAGGCTGGTTTTGAGGCCATGGTTGCCTATGGATTAGAGCCTGAAATTTATTCTTTTGAAATTTACAATGCCTTTGGATCGTTTTTAAAATATCAGGGCATTGATCATTACGGCGTCCACTTAAAATTTAATACGGGTATGAACCGCTTAGGTTTTGAACCCTCCAACGCTATATTACTTGCGCAAACATTGGTAGCTGATAAACGCATGAATGTAAAATCTGTGATGAGTCATTTGGTGGCAAGTGATGCGCCGGAGCATGATGCATTTACAACGGAGCAAGTAACAACATTTGAACTTATTTGTAACACCTTAGCTACAACTATTGGGTATTCATTTATTAAACATATCGCAAACTCTCATGCGGTGCTTAGGCATCCAGCATCACGCCTCGATATGGTGCGTGTGGGCATTGGACTGTACGGTACGAGTGCGTCTGCGGCAAATGGATTTAGAAAAGTTGCCACTTTAAAAACGACCATTGCTCAAATACGAAAAGTGCCCGCCGGCGACACAGTTGGATATGAGCGCGCTGCTATCATGCAAAAAGACACCCTAATAGCTACTGTTCGTATTGGTTATGCCGATGGGTATGATAGACGCTTTAGTTTAGGAGCAGGCAAAATGTATATTAATGGGACATTATGTCCGGTGGTGGGCCTTGTGTGTATGGACATGACCATGATTGACGTGTCGGAAGTAAAGGATATTTCTATCACCGATGAAGTAGAAATTTTTGGTGAGCATATTGCCATTGAAACACTTGCTTCCTGGTCTGGTATTAATATGTACGAGATGATGAGTGGCATTAATGCAAGAGTAAAAAGAATCTACATAGAAGAGTAAATCTTATCTTTGACGCATTCAAATTAAACAAGCACAAGTGAAAGCAAAACATCTTATTGGCATTATTATTGTCATTTTATTTATAGACCAAGCGCTTAAGTTTTACATCAAGCTTCATTATTTTATTGGTGAAGAGCATTTGCTTTTAGGATCTTGGAGTAGACTTCATTTTGTAGAAAATGAGGGTATGGCTTGGGGTTGGAAATTTGGTGGCGATTTTGGAAAAGTAGCGCTCACATTATTTAGACTTGCGGCTGTTATTTGGGGTAGTTTTTTACTTCGTGATTTTTTACGCAAAGGGATGCATACAGGTTTTATTATTTGTGCTGCTATGATTTATGCGGGTGCACTTGGTAATTTAATGGATAGTTTATTTTACGGTTTAATATTTGAGCAGAGCGATTATTTTACGCAAAACGTAGCCCATTTATTTCCTGCAGCAGGCGGGTACGCTTCTTTGTTTCATGGCCGTGTGGTAGATATGTTGTATTTCCCCATTATAACCGATGGGCATTTTCCTACATGGTTTCCAATTTGGGGCGGCGAAAGTTTTGAATTTTTTAGACCTGTCTTTAATATCGCAGACGCATCCATTTCTTTAGGCGTATTTATACTCCTTATCTTTCAAAATAAATTCTTCGCAAAGCCTTTACTGGAAAGTACTTTAGACAATACTGTTAGCGGGAGCGAGGGCTAAACTGTTGGCAATATTTGTGATGCTCGTAAGCGTGGTGGTTGCAATTTTTTCCATGGCTTCCTGGGTAAAAAAACCTTGATGACCTGTAATGAGTACGTTTGAAAAACTCATCAACCTTTGTATGATATCGTCCTGAATGATGGTGCTTGATAAGTCTTTGAAAAATAATTTTTCTTCCTGTTCATATACATCTAAACCCAGTGCTCCAACGGTTCCGTTTTTTAATGCATCAATAATAGCTTTTGTATCAAGTAGCCCACCTCTTCCAGTATTAATAATCGTTACACCTTTTTTACAATAGCCGAGCGTTTCTGCATTGATTATATGTTTTGTTTGCTCATTGAGTGGGCAGTGCAACGAAATAATGTCTGAAGCTAAAACGTCTATGAGTGGTGCATAAACAACGCCAAGCGCTTCCATTTCTTTGTTTGCAATTAAATCAAAAGCGATCACTTCGGATCCAAAACCAAGCATGATTTTGCAAAAAGCTTGGCCAATATTTCCAGTGCCAATGACGCCTACTTTTTTACCCTGAATATTAAAGCCGAGCAGCCCAGTTAGTGCAAAATTTTGTTCTCTCACCCTGTTATAGGCTTTATGTGTTTTTCGGGTCAGGGTTAATAAAAGGGCAACAGTGTGCTCGGCCACTGACTCCGGCGAATAAGCGGCTACCCTGCAAACTTTAATTCCTGCTTTTTTTGCAGCTTCAATGTCTATATTGTTAAACCCGGCGCATCTTAGGGCGATGGTTTGGACGCCAAGTGCCCCAAGTCCTTCTATAACCGGCGCCGAAGCCTGGTCATTCACAAACAAGCAAACTGCCTGGGCGCCTTTGGCTAGGCTTATTGTGGCGGGTTCCAAGGCCTGGGTAAAAAAGGCCAATTCGTGTCCAAATGCTTGATTTGCAGACTCGAAAAATGAGGTATCGTAGGATTGGGTAGAAAAAAAGGCGATTTTCATAGGGTAAAGGTAAGTCCTTGCTTATATTTATTACCTTTGCAGCCTTAAAAACAGGGCTGTAATTGCATTACTGAACCGATTAACCTACAAAGGTATGCGTGTAAAATATCCAGAATTCCAAGGCCTTCATCTGCCTAGCATTGAGCAGTCAATTTTGGCTAAATGGAAAGAAGAAGAGGCGTTTGAACAAAGTGTACGTTTACGTGAAGGTAAGACTCCTTTTGTATTTTATGAGGGTCCACCTAGCGCTAATGGAATGCCCGGTATTCACCACGTGATTTCTAGAACCTTAAAAGACATGGTATGTAGATATAAAACCATGCAAGGGTTTCAGGTAAAAAGAAAAGGTGGATGGGATACACACGGACTTCCGGTAGAACTTGGGGTAGAAAAAGAATTAGGCATTACGAAAGAAGATATTGGCAAAAAAATTACCGTCGAAGAATACAACAAAAAATGTAGAGAAGCTGTGCTTCGCTACAAAGACAAGTGGGATGAAATCACTACTAAAATGGGATACTGGGTAGATTTAAATGACCCGTATATTACTTTTGAAAATGATTATATCGAAACACTTTGGTGGATTTTAAGTGAACTATATAAGAAAGGCTATTTGTATGAGAGTGTAAGTATTCAACCTTATTCTCCAGCTGCAGGTACAGGACTTAGTTCGCACGAATTAAACCAGCCAGGTACTTACAAAGATGTAAAAGACACGTCTGCTGTTGCGATGTTTAAAGCAGATGCCACAGATACACGCAATCAATTTTTATTGGGTGCTGCTGGTGATCACGAAGTTTATTATTTAGCATGGACAACAACACCTTGGACCCTTCCTTCAAATTTAGGGTTAACAGTTGGGCCTAATATCGATTATGTAATGGTTAAAACATTTAACCCTTACACGCATGTGCGGGTGCATGTAGTGCTCGCAAAAGCCTTACTGTCAAAGCTTTTTAAGCCAGAAGCAGAAAATGGTGATTTTGAAAATTATAACCCTGATCAAAAAATATTGCCTTGGAAAATAGTGGCAAATTTTAAAGGCACTGATATCGAAGGGGCGCACTATGAGCAGTTAATGCCATCTGATGCAAATAGCTTGAATGCCATTGAGGAAATTACACCTGGTGCAAAACCTTTTAGGATTTTAATAGGCGATTTTGTTACCACCGAAGATGGTACTGGTATTGTACACACATCTCCGGCATTTGGTGCAGATGATTACCGTGTTGGACAAAAAAATAATATTGGTATTTTAACGCTTGTAGATAGAGAAGGAAAATTTGTAGAAGGCGTTGGTGAGTTTACAGGCCGCTATGTAAAAAATTACAAAGATGATCCTAATTATGTAGACGTTAATGTGGACATCTGTATAAAGCTTAAAAAAGAAAATCGTGCGTTTAAAGTAGAAAAGTACGAACATAGTTATCCGCATTGTTGGAGAACCGACAAGCCCATTTTATACTATCCACTGGATGCTTGGTTTATAAAAACAACGGCTGTTAAAGACCGCATGGTGGAACTCAATAAAACAATCAATTGGAAACCAGCTTCTACCGGCGAAGGACGTTTTGGCAATTGGCTTGAAAACATGGTGGACTGGAATTTAAGTAGAAGCAGATATTGGGGAACACCTTTACCAGTATGGCGTACAGAAGATGGAAGCGAAGAAGTTTGTATTGGATCTGTGGAGGAATTAAACGCTGGTATCAAAAAAGCAAATGAAGTACTTGGTGGAACTGTCAATCAAAATTATTTACACGGTGGTATATTGGATTTACACAAGCCATTTGTAGATGATATTGTTTTAGTGAGTGCATCTGGTAAACCCATGCACCGCGTTTCAGATTTAATTGATGTTTGGTTTGATAGTGGCGCCATGCCATATGCGCAGTGGCATTATCCTTTTGAAAATAAAGACCTTATAGATAAGGGGCAGGCTTTTCCTGCCGATTTTATTTGTGAAGGCGTAGATCAAACACGTGGATGGTTTTATACCCTACATGCTATTGGTGTGATGCTATTTGATAGCGTAGCGTATAAAACAGTAGTGAGTAATGGATTGGTGCTAGATAAAAATGGCAACAAGATGAGTAAGCGCCTTGGTAACGTGGTCAATCCTTTTGAAACGATCGAAAAATATGGCGCCGATGCAACTCGTTGGTACCTTATTACCAACGCATCTCCTTGGGATAATTTAAAATTTGATGTTGCAGGTATCCAGGAAGTACAACGCAAATTTTTTGGAACACTGTATAACACGTATCAATTCTTTACACTCTATGCAAACCTAGATGGTTTTTGTTTTTCGGAACCACCAGTACCTATGGCAGAACGTCCAGAAATTGATCGTTGGATTTTATCTAGCTTACATTCGCTTGTTAAAAAAGTAACAGCTGCGATGGATGATTATGAACCAACTGTTGCAGGTAGAGCCATCGAATCTTTTGTAGATGAGCAACTGAGCAACTGGTACGTAAGACTTTGTAGACGTAGATTTTGGAAAGGCGAATACGAGCAAGATAAAATTAGTGCGTATCAAACTTTATACGAATGTTTAGAAACAGTCATACAATTGACGGCACCTATTGCTCCTTTTTTTAGCGATGCTATTTTTAACAACCTAAACAGTGTAACGGGTAAACATCAAGTAGCATCTATTCATCACGCTAATTTCCCGGTAGCAAATGAAGCCATTATCGATGCTGCACTTGAAGAAAGAATGCAGTTGGCACAGGATGTTTGTTCATTGGTGCTCAGTCTTCGCAAAAAAGTGAATATCAAAGTGCGTCAGCCACTTCAAAAAATACTTATTCCGGTACTAGACCATGCTATGCAGGACCAGCTAGCTTTAATCCAAGATTTGATTACAGCAGAGGTAAATGTTAAAGAAATTGAATATTTGACCGAAACGGAGGGAATTATTAAGAAAAAGGTAAAACCCAATTTTAAAGCCTTGGGTACCAAAATGGGGGCTAAAATGAAAGCAGCTGGCTCGGCCATTACCGCCATGACTGCTGCTCAAATTGCAATCCTCGAAAAAACAGGCGAAATTCTCTTAAATATTGAGGGTGAGGAACTTAGCATTGCATTAACTGAGGTTGACATTGCTGCAGAAGATATTCCAGGCTGGAGTGTTGCCAGTAAAGGCAGCCTAACGGTGGCCCTAGACATCACTATTACGCCGGATTTGCAGCAGGAAGGTGACGCCAGAGAGTTTGTAAACCGTGTACAAAATATCAGAAAAGAAAGCGGTTTTGCCCTTACAGACCGTATATTCGTGACCCTTGAGCATTGCGACAGGCTAAAGGAGTCGATTGTTAAATATAACGACTATATTTGCCGCGAAATTTTAGCTGATTCAATCAATTGGGTAGACAATGTTGCTAATGCAACGGAAGTCGACGTCAATGACAATTTGCTAAAAGTTTCAATTACTAAACAAGCATAACAACAAGAATATGGCTACAAAGAAACCAGCCCCAAAAGCAGCACCTGCTAAAAAAGTAGCAGCTCCCGCAAAAAAGGCGGCTCCGGCCAAAAAAGCAGCACCTGCTAAAAAAGTAGCTGCTCCTGTAAAAAAAGCAGCACCAGCTAAACCAGCAGCACCTGCAAAAAAAGTAGCGGCTCCTGCAAAAAAGGCGTCACCTGCAAAAAAAGTAGCAGCACCTGCTAAAAAAGTAATAGCCCCTGTTAAACCAGTAGCTCCTGCAAAAAAGGCGGCACCTACAAAACCAGCAGCACCTGCTAAAAAAGTAGTAGCCCCTGCTAAACCAGCACCAGCACATGCAAAAAAGGCCATTCCTGCTAAACCAGCACCAGCGCCTGCTAAAAAAGTAGTAGCCCCTGCTAAGCCAGCACCAGCGCCAGCAAAAAAGGCGGTTCCTGCTAAACCAGCAAAGCCTGCTAAAGTTGCCGCAGTAAAAGCGCCTCCTGCTAAAGTAATTGTAAAAACAGCCCCTGTAAGACCAGGCGGCAAAGTGGTATTACCAAGTAAGCCGGTTCCGAGAATAGCACCAGCTCCAGTGGTAAAAGCAAAGCCAACGCCACTTCCTCCGATGCCTAAAAAGCCGGAAGTAAAATTACCACCAGCGCCTCCTAAAAAGCCGGTGAGAAAACCATTAGAACCTATCAAAGACGTAAAAGTGCCAAAGACAAATACAAAGTCTAGTGTCCCTTATAGTCCTGGATATACCCCATTAGAAAAAAGAGTGCAAATAGTAACAAGAAGCACCCAGACTCTTGTAAAATATAGCGACGCAGAACTTAATGAGTTTCGTGAACTGATCAATAAAAAATTAGAAGCTGCTAAAAAAGAGCTTGTATACTTGCAAGGTTTAATTACCCGTAAAGATGAAATGGGTGGTGATAATGATGATGCACGTTACATGACTATGGAAGATGGAAGTGTAAGTATGGAAAGAGAGCAGTTGTCTCAAATGGCTAGCCGTCAAATTACCTATATCGATCATCTCGAAAAATCAATCATGCGTATTGAAAGCAAAACCTATGGTATTTGCAGGGTAACCGGTAAGTTAATTGATAAAGCTCGTTTACGCGCTGTACCACACGCTACACTAAGCTTAGAAGCTAAATTAGGTCTTGTAAAACCAAGCCCTGATCAACAATAAAATGTAGATTGTATCTATAAAAAAAGGCCGCAAATTGCGGCCTTTTTTTTGTGCTAACTTATTTTACTTCTTGCATATCAATCAGGCGCTTGTACATTCCACCTTTTTCAAGTAATGCATCGTGCGTGCCGCGTTCTGCAATTTCTCCTTTTTGTAATACAATAATTTCATCGGCGTGTCTAATCGTAGAAAGGCGGTGCGCAATAACAATAGAGGTTCTGTTTTGCATCATTTTATTGATGGCGTCTTGCACCAGTCTTTCGCTTTCTGTATCAAGTGATGATGTGGCTTCATCTAAAATTAAGATCGGTGGATTTTTTAAAATAGCCCTTGCAATGGTAATGCGCTGACGTTCACCACCACTTAATTTGCTACCTCTGTCTCCAATATTAGCTTCATAACCATCTTCTTTGCTATCAATAAAAGAGGCAGCGTTGGCAACGGTAGCAGCGGCTTTAATGGCTGCTGGGCTTGCCGTTTGGACCCCTAGGGCAATATTTTGTGCGATGCTATCATTAAATAAAATGGGCTCCTGTGTTACAATACCCATGCACGCTCTCACACTTTGCAAACTATATTCTTTGATATTGATGCCATCTATTAAAACTTCCCCACTTGTTACGTCATGAAAACGTGGAATCAAATCTGCTAAGGTACTTTTACCTGCACCCGACGAACCCACCAATGCAACTGTTTTTCCTTTTTCAATAACGAGGTTGATATTTTTTAAAATGGTGGTATCGTCGTAAGAAAAACTAACATTTTTAAATTCGATACGGTGTTCGAAATCTTCTAAAATTTTAGCATTTGGCTTGTCTTCAATGGCAACCGGTGCTTTTAAAATTTCTTCAATTCTTTCGATGGCAGCACTACCTCTTTGTGCGTTATAAAACGAACTGGATAAAGATTTTGCAGGATTAATGATTTGTGTAAAAAAAACAATGTACATGATAAAACTTTCTGGTCCCAAACCTGCTTGGTTTTTTAATACGAGCCTTCCACCAAACCATAAAATACATGACAGTACAATCACACCTAAAAATTCGGACATCGGCGATGCTAAATCTTTTCTAAAATTCATTTTGTTGCGAATATGATTGAGCGCATTGTTGTTGTCTAAAAACTTTTGCAACAATATTTTTTCGGCATTGAAAGCCTTGATAACCCTTAGTCCTCCAAGGGTTTCATCTAATATAGATAAAAGCGTGCCCAGTTTTTCTTGTGAGGTTGTAGATTGTTTTTTTAAACTTCTACTAAGTCTGCCAATTACAAAACCTGTTACCGGAAGTAGCACGAGCAAAAACAATGACAATACGGGGCTTAAAAAAACCAGGAAAATTAAAATGATCAAAATGTTGAGTGGATCTTTAATGAGGCCTTCAAGGGTGCTCATCACACTCCATTCAATTTCGTTGGCATCATTACTCATTCTGCTAATAATATCGCCTTTACGTTGTTCGGTAAAATAGCCAATAGGAAGGTCTAATAATTTTTTGTACAAATCGGAACGAAGTGTTGTCATAACATAATTGCGCATGGGAGCCAGTACCCTAAAAGACAAATAGATAAATAAGTTTTTAAAGAATATGGCTGTAATGATAATGCCGCATATAGCACCGAGTGCATACACGGTGCCTTGTTCAAGTATGAGTCTAGAAATAAAATATTTAAGGTAGTTTAAAATAGTACCCGCCGATAAGCCTGCGTCTGAAGCTACTGGCATGGCAGTGATCAGTTTTTCGGTTCCAAACAAAAGTTGTAAAAAAGGCGCCAACATGGCCAGCGAAACCAGTGAAAACAGGATAGATAAGAGGTTAAATACCACGTATAGGACAATATTCCTTTTTTGGGTCCGGAGGTAGAACAGGATTCGTGAAAAACGCTTCATAAATGATAAAATCGTTAAAACAAGGCAAAGTAACTAATTTTACAGCCAATTAAACGCAAAGAACATGGAGGAAGGTAAACGTCAACGTCAGGTAGCTGGAGCTATACAAGAAGAAATGAACGATATTTTTAGAAGGCTAAACCTTTCTATGATAGCCGGTGGCATGGTTTCCATCTCATCTGTAAAGGTGACGCCCGACCTTTTAGAGGCACGTATTTACCTCAGTATATTTCAGGTGCCTGACTCTAAAGAAGTGATGAAAGTGATTGAGTCTAGGGCCTGGGAAATCAAAAAGGAGCTTGCCGACAGGGTAAAGCACCAGTTTAGACGTATTCCGGTATTGCATTTTTACCTCGACGATACACTTGATTATGTGTTTAAGATGGAAGAAATTTTCAAGCAAATTAGCTCCGAAAAAAAGGCAACTGATAATACAGATCAATCTGAAGAAGGCGCAACTGGCCCTGATAACGCCGATCAAGAATCAAATTAATTTAGTCTCGTGCAATATTTATTTGCTTGGCGGTATTTTAAATCAAAAAAGTCTACAAGTGCAATTAATGTTATTGCATGGGTGAGTGTTACGGCTATTGCGGTTGGCGCGGCTGCACTGATTGTTATTTTAAGTGTTTTTAATGGGTTCGAAGATTTAGTAAAAGGCCTCTACACTGATTTTTATGCAGACATGCGCGTGCTTCCTGCTCAGGGTAAAAAAATGAATCTTGATGATAGTACACTTTATACCATAAAATCTATTGAGGGCATTACAGAAGTAAGTAAGGTAATAGAAGAAAAAGCATTACTTGCCAATGGTGATTATCAAAGCATTGTTGTGGTAAAAGGGGCAGACTCCATTTTTACGCGCACCAATCATATTAATAAACATATTGTAAGAGGTATTTACGAAACTGGTGATCTACAAAACCCTGGCATTGTTATTGGCGCAGGTATCGAAAACGCCGTAGGTGCCGATGTTACAAAAGGTGGATTTCCTTTAACACTCTATACACCTAATAAAGGCGCGGGTTTTGACGCCGTAGACGGCATGTTTGCATTTAATGTAACAGGCAGGGGCGTTTTTGCCGTTCAACAAGAATTTGACAATAAATTTATTTTTACCAACCTTTCTTTTTTACGCTACATGCTTTCTATGACCCCTAATCAGGTGAGTAGTGTAGAAATAAAAATCAATGGCAGTCCCGAAAAAGTAAAAACAAAACTGCAAGCGGCACTTGGCAAAAAATTTGTGGTAGAAACGCGCTACGAGCAAAACAAAAATTTGTATGCCGTTATGCAAATGGAAAAGTGGGTGATTTATGGTATTTTAAGTTTGATCTTAATTGTGGCTGCATTTAATATGATTGGTGCACTTACCATGCTGGTGTTAGAAAAACAAAAAGATATTGCGGTACTAAAAGCCATGGGGTCAAGCACTGCACTCATTCAAAAAATATTTATTACCGAAGGACTCGTGCTAGCAGGTGTTGGCACCGCTATTGGTACAACACTCGGTACTATTATTTGCTTATTGCAACTAAAATTTAAAATTATTACACTAGGCGGCGCCGGCAGTTTTATTATTGATTACTACCCTGTAAAATTAATGGCCACAGACTATGTACTTGTAGTTACCACCATTGCTGTTATTGCACTTATGGCCGCGTGGATACCTGCTAAAAAAGCAAGCCAACAACTCATGTCATTAAAAAGTTAGTGTTTAACTAAGGGACGCTTAATTAATAATCACCAAGGGTTTCTGGTAATTGAGAAAGTGCATCGGCAAGTTGTGCATCGTTTGGTGCAATGCCATGCCACTCGTGCGTTCCTTCCATAAAACTAATGCCTTTACCCATTTCTGTTTTCATTAAAATACAGATAGGCTTTCCCTGACCCGTTAAAGATTTTGCTTTATCAAGTGTAGCAACAACCTCTTCCATATTGTTACCATCCATATTGATTACGGTCCAGTTAAACGCTTCAAATTTGGCGCGTAAACTGTCTAGATTTAATACTTTTTTGGTAGGACCATCAATTTGTTGACCGTTAACGTCGATCGTTGCAATTAAATTATCGCAATTGTTATGCGCAGCAAACATGACTGATTCCCAAATTTGTCCTTCTTGTAATTCGCCATCGCCATGTAAGCAATACACGAGCTTAGCATCGTTGTTAAGTTTTTTAGTAAGCGCTGCGCCAATGGCAACACTCATGCCTTGTCCTAAAGAGCCACTCGCGATTCTTACACCTGGTAAATGCTCATGCGTAGTAGGGTGACCCTGTAAACGGGTATTTAATTTTCTAAAGCTGCTAAGCTCGCTCACTTCAAAATAACCTGATCTTGCAAGGACCGAATAAAATACCGGTGAAATATGTCCGTTGGATAAGAAAAATAAGTCTTCACCCTTTCCGTCCATAGAAAACGAAGGGTTATGATCTAGCGTATGAAAATATAGCGCCGTTAAAAAATCGGTACAACCTAAAGAGCCACCAGGATGTCCACTTTGAACAGCATGTACCATTCTAACAATATCTCTTCTTACTTGAGTAGCCGTGTCTTTAAGGGTTTGTATAGACGCCATAATTTGCTTATTTGCTGCGAAGATAAAATTCAAATTCCAATTCTTGGATGAAAAATGACGCTTTCGGTACTATTTATTAGTTTTGTCATCAAATTAATACAACATGTCTGAAGAACTTGACCTTATAACGGTGGATACCGAAGATTCTATGAATAAGGCGATTAGCCATTTTGAGCTTGAATTAACCAAGATTAGAGCCGGAAAGGCCAGTCCTACCATGCTTGATGGTATTATGGCCGATTACTATGGTGCCCCAACGCCTATTAGCCAGGTGGCTAATATTAGCGTTTTGGACATTAGAACCATTAGCATTCAGCCTTGGGAAAAAAACATGCTTTCTCCCATCGAAAGAGCTATTATGATGGCAAATATTGGGGTAACGCCTCAAAATGATGGTGTTCAAATTAGACTTTTTATGCCGCCACTTACAGAAGAGCGCAGAAAAGAATTTGTAAAAAGAGCCGCTGGCGAAGGTGAGCAATCTAAAATTGCCATTCGTAGCATCAGACGCGACGCGATTGAGCAAATTAAAAAATTACAAAAAGACGGCTTAAGTGAAGATGCTGCAAAAGATGCCGAAAAAGTAATTCAAGATATTACCGACAAATTTATTGCACTCGTTGAAAAACATTTAGCTGCAAAAGAAAAAGAAATGATGGCAATTTAATCTTGCCTTATTTCTTTTGTTTATTAACGATATAAACGCCCCCTAAAATAATACCGAGCCCAACAAGTCTTAACGGATGGATGGGCTCGTTGTAGTATAGGCCTATTGCAAGGGAAACAAACGGAATGGCATAGGTAACCGTAGATGCAAAAATGATGCCTGCTCTTTTTACAAGTACATAAAATAGAATCGATGCAATGGATGTATTAATCACGCCAAGTGTGCCACCAGCAAGGGTTGCCTGGATGAGTGCAGGGTTAGAAAAATCGTAATTAAAATAACCCGTGCTAAATAATATAATACCCGCTGGTATCATAGCAAAACAAAAAGCGGCAGATGCAATGTTAATGGCACTAACGTTTTGCATTTGGCTACCCACCATGTTTACATTGAGGCCATAAAAAATAGTAGCAAGTACCACAAAAAAGCTATAAGAAAAATTATCAAAATGTAATGTTTTACCAGCTATTACAGAAAGCACAAGTCCAACAAGGCCAAGTAGAATACCAATCACTTTTTGCTTGTTTGATTTTAAATTAAAAAATGCGATACCCACTATAATGGTAAAAAGTGGCGTGAGTGCATTTAAAATTCCTGCAAGTGCGCTATCGATTTTTGTTTCAGCAATGCAAAATAAATAGGCCGGAATAAAGCTGCCCATTAAGCCCGAAAGCACCACTACAAAAAGCTTGTTTTTTGGAATTTGCTTGAGTGCCGAATAGCAAAAGGGCAAGAGTGCAAGACCGGCAAAAATCATTCGGAGGGATGCTACTTGGTATGGGCTTAGTTGGTAGGTGCCACCTTCTTTCATGCCTACTTTCATGAGCATGAAGGAACTGCCCCAAATAACAGATAAAACGATAAAAATGCCCCAGTTGATTAACTTTTCTCTCACAGCGATAAATTTTGGCGAAGTTCCTGATTTAGAACCTAATAACATGTTCTTTTCTAACAATTTTTTCCTAAAAATATTACTAAAGTGGATAAATTTTGACCCCAATCTGCGCATTTGAGGCCTGAAGGGGTTTTCTTTGTAGCAAAAGTGTGAAGCTGTGAATGTTCCAAATTATCAAATTAAGTTAGATCAGTTTGAAGGTCCTTTTGACCTATTGCTGTTTTTTATAGAAAGAGACGAACTAGATATTTACAACATCCCCATTACACGCATCATTAAAGACTTCTTAGAATTCATTCATCAAGGAGAGAAACTAAACATAGAGCTTAGTAGTGAATTTATTTTATTTATTTCTACGCTCATGCGCATTAAAGCAAGGTTGCTGCTGCCGCGTAAAGAAATAGACGCTTCCGGTAATGAAATTGATCCGCGTCAAGAACTGATTGATAAAATATTAGAATACAAGCGCTTCAAAGAAGCGTCTGTGCAGATGGCTGAAATGGAAGCCGTGCGTATGCTCATGGTAAAACGTGGGAATCTTCAAAAGGAATTGATTTCAATTGGAGAAGACGCTTCTGAAGGAACTGAAATTCAGAACATCACGATGTTTAAGCTGATGAAAGCTTTTGAAAAAGTGATGCAACGTGTGCATGATCGTCAAAACAAACCGGTGCATACGGTGGTGCGGTATAACTACACCATGGAAGGCAGTAGAGATTATATGTTGGATTTTGTGCGTGGCGAAAAAACAGTTGCTTTTGAAAAAGTATTTGAAATTTGTAACGACCGTGTACACGCCTTATTCCTGTTTTTATCGACACTCGAATTAACCCAACAGAAATACATGAAACTCCTCGTGGGCGAGGGTATGAACAACTTTATCATTGAATGGAATGACAACCGTGAAGAAGAACTAAAAGAAGAAGGTCTTACAGATGAAGACCTTCCAAGTAGTTTTACGGATGAAGATGTTCCATTAGAAATGGAATAGAAATTTGTTTTACAGCCGCTTCGATACCTGCAGCATCATATGCACATTCATTGTGTAATTCTTTCAATGTTCCATGTTCTACAAGTCTATCAGGTATACCTAAAATGGTAACCTCTGCTTTATAGCCATGTGCATTCATGAATTCTAGTATCGCAGAACCAAATCCTCCAACAACGGTACCGTCTTCTACCGTTACAATTTTTGAATAGTTTGCAAACACTTCGTGTAGTAATGCTTCGTCAAGTGGTTTAACAAATCTAATATCGTAATGCGCCGGATCTATACCTTCTGATCGTAAATTCCTAATCGCGGTTGTAGCAAAATTTCCGGGATGTCCAAAACTTAAAATGGCAACATCTTTTCCGTCTTTTATTTTTCGACCTTTGCCAATTTCAATTGCCGTTAATGGCGTTTTCCATTCTGGCATCACACCTTCACCTCTTGGATACCTGATTACAAACGGTAAGTCAGTGCTGTCAAGTTGAGCGGTATACATGAGGTTGCGCAGTTCCTGCTCATTCATGGGTGCGCTAATAATTAAATTAGGGATACAACGTAAATACGCAATATCATAACAGCCATGATGCGTAGGACCGTCTTCACCTACAAGTCCTGCTCTATCCAAGCAAAGTACCACCGGTAGTTTTTGTATTGCTACATCATGCACCACTTGATCAAAAGCACGTTGCATGAATGAAGAATAAATATTACAAAACACGCGCATGCCTTGTGTAGCGAGGCCGGCACTAAGTGTTACAGCGTGCTGCTCACAAATGCCTACGTCAAATGCACGGTCCGGCATGGTATCCATCATAAATTTTAAAGAACAGCCACTTGGCATAGCAGGCGTTACACCCATAATAGAAGGGTTCGCTTTTGCTAGTTCCACCAGTGTGTGTCCAAATACATCTTGGTATTTTGGCGGCTGCGGCGTTTCTATTTTTTTCTTAAAAATTTCTCCAGTAACCTTATCAAATAATCCTGGCGCATGCCATTTTGTTTGGTCTTTTTCTGCTAGTTCGTAACCCTTTCCTTTTGTTGTTATTACGTGTAATAATTTAGGGCCAGGGATCTCTCTTAAATCTTTGAGGGTATCCACTAGGTTGGTAATATTATGACCATCAATAGGGCCAAAATACCTTAGCTGTAAGGCTTCAAAGAGATTGCTGCTCTTGTTTACCATGCCTTTAACGCTCGCTTCTAATTTAGAGGCAAGTGATCTGCTCGTAGATTTTCCTACCGGCATTTTGCCTAATAAATTCCAGATTTCATCTCTCACTTTATTGTACGTTGGAGAAGTAGCAATATCTGTTAAGTATTCTTTTAAAGCACCCACATTTGGGTCGATACTCATGCAGTTATCATTTAAAATAATAAGCACGTCGCTATCCGCAACACCCGCGTGGTTCATTGCTTCAAAAGCCATACCTGCTGTTAAAGAGCCATCTCCAATAACTGCTATAGATTTCCTGTTTTCGCCTTTGTATTTAGCAGCCATAGCCATACCTAAAGCAGCAGAAATAGAAGTAGAAGAGTGGCCTACGCCAAATGTATCGTATTCACTTTCTGATCTTTTAGGGAAACCACTAAGGCCTTTGTATTTTCGGTTGGTAGCAAATTGGTCTCTACGGCCGGTTAAAATTTTATGTCCATATGCCTGATGGCCAACGTCCCATACGAGCTGATCGTAAGGTGTATTGTAAATATAATGAAGGGCCACGCTCAATTCAACCACACCTAAACTAGCAGCAAAGTGGCCGCCGTGGACACTCACGATGTCAATAATGTATTGGCGTAGTTCATTGCAAACTTGATGCAATTGATCTTTAGGGATCTTTTTTAGGTCTTCGGGGTTATTAATATTCCCGAGTAGCGCTCCTGGCCTTATTTCCATGCAAAAAGTTAGTTTAGGCTGTAAAAATAGGTATTTCGTGTCAAGCAAAACACCTTTCCTTCAATAGAAACATCGCATAAAACCAAAGGTTCACCCTATCTTAACTTTATTTTATGCCAACCAAGGTTGGTTTTTGCCTTTCCTCCCAATTTTAGCCCCTTTTGGGGCGCTTAATTTTTATATTTGTACATGTCTTTAAAAACTACACGTATTTATTGGTGGTGTCAAGTAGGGGGCTGGTTTTCTTATGGGTTAACAATGATTTTTTTTGCCTACATCTTTGACAGCAAGCCTAACCCTATTTTTTATCCAAGATTAGGGATCACTATTGTAACGGGTATCTTATTTACGCACCTGCTACGTACGCTACTCGTGCAGTTTAGATTAAGGCCTCCTTTCCCAATACAAAAGTGGTGGATGTTGCTACTGCTTTTTTCCGGCATCGTAGTTTTTTATAGCTTAACCAATAGTGCTCTTGTGGAGTGGGTAAGACTTTATGATCCTACACGTAAATTTTCGGTACGTACCCGTTTCTTTTCTAATTTAATTTTTGATTCTCCCATGATTTTTATTTGGGTGAGTATTTATTATGTGTGGCATTATGTAGAGTTAGGCCGAATGAATGAAATTCAAAAAGTCAGGCTTGAAAGTTTAGTAAAGGAACTTGAATTAAAAACCATTAAGTCGCATATCAATCCACACTTTATTTTTAATGCCCTGAATAGTATTAGAGCCCTTGTAGATGAAAATCCGGAACGTGCAAGAACGGCTATTACAGAACTGAGTAATATTTTACGCAGTAGTATGCAAGCCGAAAAACTTGAAACGGTTACGCTTGAAAAAGAACTTTCCATTGTGAAAGATTATTTAGCACTTGAAACCATTAGGTTTGAAAGCCGTTTACAAGTAGCGTATCATATTGATGAAGACACACTCGATCAACCCGTGCCACCTATGATGCTGCAAACACTTGTAGAAAATGCCATCAAGCATGGCATTGGCAAGCAAAGAGATGGCGGCGTTGTTGAAATATATTCTGACTTTAAAAATGAACACCACGAACTAATTATTAGAAATACAGGCTCCATTGATGGAGACATTGACACCAGTGGATTTGGTATTAGTAGTACCAAAAATAGACTAGCACTGCTTTTTGGAAACAAGGCACAATTTTCTATTCATAATTTGGAGCATCATATGGTGGAAGCAGTTGTTTGCCTGCCCATAACATTAAATAAAAAATAACGATACATAACATGGCCATAAAAGCAATCATAATAGACGACGAAAGACTTGCGCGGAATGAATTAAAAAAATTGTTACTAGATCATTCCGATATTGAAGTGTTAGATGAAGCCACCAATGTAGACGAGGGTATCGAAAAAATCGAACAGCACAATCCGGATCTAATATTTTTAGACATTCAAATGCCAGGTAAAACAGGATTTGATTTACTGGCAGAAGTGGAGCGTGCACCCAAAGTTATTTTTACCACGGCGTATGACGAATATGCGATCAAAGCATTTGAAGTAAATGCACTCGATTATTTATTAAAGCCTATCGAGCCTAAACGATTATCAGATGCGATTCAAAAATTACAAGCCGAATTATTTAAGGAGCAAATTGGCTTCCATGGCAATAACCGTGGTCCATTAACCGAGCTAGATCAAGTGTTTGTGAAAGATGGAGAGCGTTGTTGGTTTGTAAAACTTGGTGAGATTAGACTCTTTGAAAGCGTGGGCAACTATGCCAAAGTGTTTTTTGCAGGCAACAAGCCGCTGATCTTAAAATCATTGAATGCGTTAGAAGAGCGCCTCGATGACCGTATGTTTTTTAGGGCCAATCGTAAGCATATCATTAACCTTCGTTGGATTGATAAAATAGAACCTTACTTTAATGGGGGGCTTATTGTAGAACTTAAAGGTGGCGAAAAAATTGAAGTGAGTAGACGTCAAACCGTTAAGTTCAAAGAAATGATGAGCCTGTAATCATCCAAATAATAATCCGTAATTTAGTTTGCTATGAAAAAAATCAATATCCTATTAGTAGGTTTAGTACTTGTGGCTTCGGCGCAGGCACAAAACATCAATAAACTCATTAAAGAAAAAGAGGTAAGACGTATCGAAACAACCCTTGCTGCAGATGATATGCAGGGGCGTAGAACCTTTACGCCGGGCATCGAAAAAGCAGCCGCTTTTATTGCTGGTGAATTTGAAGCTACGGGCCTTCAAACATTAAAAAGTAGCGGCAGTTATTTGCAGTCTTTTGCGATGGTGCGTACAAAGTTTATCAGTGCTGCTGGAACTTTTGACGGCGCTGCTTTAGATAAAAAAGATATTATCGTTGTAACCACGCAGCCTTCTGTTTCAATCCATGAAACGTCGGGCTATGAAAAAATTAATATTGGTAAAACAGCCAATTTAATGGGTGAGGCCAGAAAGCTTGCGGGATTAAAAAAGAATGCACTTGTAATTGTGGATACTAGTTTTGCAAAAACATTTAGTGGATTAACCAGGCTAAAATCTAATTTGTTTAAGTCTGACAAGTCTGTGGTGTTTGTGTTAAGCGCTGTAACGCCTACTAGCTATAGCATTGAAGCCAAGCATGAAATTACTGAAATGCCCCTTGCTAACGTGGTTGGTGTGTTGCCAGGCAAATCTAAACCCGATGAAATTGTAATTTTTAGTGGGCATTATGATCATTTGGGTATTACCAGTAAAGATAGAAATGGCAATGTAGTTGCGGATTCTATCTTTAATGGCGCCAATGATGACGCTGCTGGTACCACGGCAATGATGGTCCTTGCAAAATATTTTAAGGCCATGAACAACAATGAACGCACACTTGTTTTTGCTGCATTTACTGCAGAAGAAGTAGGTGGCTTTGGCGCTACTTATTTTTCTAATCAGTTGGATCCGTCAAAAGTGATTGCCATGTTTAATTTAGAAATGATTGGATCTGAAAGTAAGTGGGGTAAAAATTCTGCATTTATTACAGGCTACGAAAAAACCGATATGGGTAAAATTTTGCAAGCCAATTTAGAAGGAACTGATTTTACTTTTTATCCAGATCCGTATCCTGCTCAAAATTTATTTTACCGATCAGATAACGCAACCCTTGCTAGACTAGGTGTTCCAGCGCATACCATTTCTACAACCAAAATTGACATTGACCCTTATTACCACAAGGCTACCGATGAAATTGGTACCATTGATATTGAAAACATGACGCGCATGATTAAAGCTATTGCGCTCAGTGCACGTGGTATTATTAGTGGTAAAGACACGCCAACCAGAGTTGACACTGCAGATTTAAAATAGAAAACAAGCCAACGTTACTACTATTTTGTATCCAGCGAATAAGGATGGTTACTAGTATTGGCGTTGGCTTGTTAGTATTGTTAATAATGGCTGAAAGCCATGTCTAATTTAATAATGGCTAAAAGGCCATGTCCAACCTACATTGGCGCCACTGCCTGATACGGCGTCATAAAAAGGCCATCCATGTGAAGCGCTTTCTGGCAAAAAGGATTTGTCTTTGCCAAAGCCCCAACCCTGATCTCTTTGTGCACCCAAAAAGTAAGACACCCTCGACATTTTTAATTGTCTGATAATGGCATCTTGTGAGCTTCTCTTGATTTGATAATCGGCACTGGCACTCACAGTATTGCCTGCAGAGGCCCTGAGCGAAGTGCTTAGAGAGCCCGTAAATGTAACGGTGGCATTATTGTCTTCTTCAAAAATGGCAAAAACCTGTTCTTTATTTTCTGCGGTCCAGTCATCATCCCATACAGCATATACACGAAGCCACTGTTTTTTGCGAATGGTGCCGCGCTCAAATTTTACAGAAATTTGATCTTCAAAATCAGTGATTTGCTGATCTACGGGTTTTAAGTATCCACTGACTCTGCAGTATTCGATTTCTGAACCACCGCCATTGCCTGTAAAACTAATAAGCCTGTCGTATTGTGCTTGACAAATAGCATCGCCAACATACACCCTGTAAGCATCGACAGGAGGGATTTCTATGGGTATTATATTGCCTGCGTCTTGTGTTTGAACTGGTTCGATGCCATTGATGCCCACAATTTGTGTTGGATGTGCAAATGCATATTCGTCATTGATAACAACTGGGTTATAGGCTACGAGTACACCATTACTATACACCGGTTGCATGCCTAAGGCTTCGTCTGCCTCTGCAGTTGCGGCTACTAGGCTGGTAATGGGGCCGTAGCTATTGCCACTAGCACCATTATCAAACTGATCACTATAAGGAAAATAAATACTTACGTCTTCGCTTCCATTTTTATTGTCATCGGCATTTGTTTGCGTACCAAGGCTTTGGATGGGCAAATGAACCTTTTGCACTTTTTCCAAAAAGGCCTGTAATTTGGTATCCCCTTTTGCGTTTACAATGCTCCAAAATTGACTAGCAAACAAAGGAAGGTTTACATCCCACTTCGTACATCGTTCGATAAATTTTTTATTATGCGGGAGTATGCTTTGCGCAGGATTGATTAAATCTTTTAATAAAATAGATTCGTCGGTGTAGGCTTTGGAATAAATGGCTGCATTAACGAGTTTGATGTTCTTTTTTTCTTTGTAGAGTTCTTGTAGTACAATGGTAATTTTTTCGAGGTTGCTTACAAGTTCGATTTGATCATAAGTAATTGGCTTTTGGTATACTTTACTTTGGTCTACGCCCCCTTCTTTCATATCAGCTGTATTTTTTTTACAACTAATGGCAGAAAACAACAGTAACGCTAGCAAGCTTTTTTTTGCGTTCATTAACATGGTTCATGATTTAAGATGAATTGAATTTTGTTGGATAGCTATCTAATGCAACTTATTGGATTCAACAACCATGTATGACATGTGAAAACCGCATAATTATAAACGCTATATAGCGCAGAACAGGATTGCGCAATTGTTCTGATATTTTACGCAGGGGTAAGATTTTTTAGCGGGCAAAAAAATAACCGGCCGCAGGCCGGTTATTAATATAGAACAACTGCTAAAAAAATTAAAACCTATAACTCAATCCACATCCTAAAAATGTATTGATATCGCTGTGTACATCGTTTGAAAAGTCGGCCCGGAAACCAATAAAAAAATGATCCTGAATGGCAAATTGTTGTTGCACTGCAATGCGGTAACCCATACCAAAATAATTTTCTGTAATCAATACAGATCTTCTAATAAGGCCTCCATTGGGACTAGCACTAAAGCTTGCACTTTTTTCGGAACTTGCTTGGGTAACACCAAATGTTGGACCTACAGTTATGCTAAATCCATCCATTGAATGTTTAAAGGGATGGTATTTAAAAGTAGCCCATCCCGATGTTTTACTGGTTTGACCATACCCTGTAATTTTTAAATCGCCATTTGGGTATAACACATCAGCAGGTCTTCTAATTCCTGTTTCAAAATTAAGTCCAAAGCCCATTTGAAATGCAGGAATAGGGCGCACCGTTTTTTTAAAAACTGATTTCTCCGCAGCTACTAAAAATCCATAACCATTGACATCGTTGGTGCCAAAAAACGCGCCACCCGCAAACAAATGTGCCGTGTAAGTGGGCTTAGGTTTAAATTTATGGATACTTGTTTGTGCACTGATGCTACTTGCCAAAAAAAAGCTTGCTGCAAACAGGGTAACTTCTAACATTTTGTTGATTCGCATAGGGATTGGTTTACGTTATCAAATAGATGTGTAATACATCATTCACATGCACAACATATGTTGTTAAGTTATAACGTAAGCCTGTATTTCCCGCAGATTTAACAATCCATTAAAATCTGCGTTAATTACGAAAAATTAGAAGGATTATCCCGCAATTATTTTGCCCGATGCGTGTATCGCGGCACTCATTTCTTTAATGAGGCTTGGGTCTTTTTCGATAGCGTTTCCAACAACAATCATGTTGGCGCCTGCTTTGCAGTTGAGGTATGCTTTTTCAGGATCTGTAATGCCACCACCTACAATGAGTGGAATATGGATAGAACCTGCTACAGCGCTAATCATCGCTTCTGTAATAGGTGTTTGAGCGCCACTGCCTGCGTCCATGTATATAAGTTTCATGCCTAGCATTTCGCCAGCCATTGCCGTACACATGGCAATTTCATTTTTATTGGATGGGATAGGAGCCGCATTGGAAATATAAGAAACGGTGGTTGGGGCACCGCCATCAATCACCATATAGCCAGTTGGCATGATTTCGAGACCCGATTTTTTAACGAATGGGGCGCTAATTACGTGCTGTCCGATCAGTAATTCTGGGTTACGGCCTGATATCAAAGACAAGTATAGTAAGGCGTCTGCGTATTTTGACACTTGTGAAGGTGATCCCGGAAATAAAATAACAGGGATATCACATGCTGCTTTTATTTGCTGTATACAGGCGTCTAAGTGGTTGGAAATCACAAGGCTTCCGCCTACAAAAAAGTGATCCACTTTTGCCTCCAAACCCAGTTGTACCAGTTGTTCTAGACCTTTTGCGTCTACCTTATCAGGGTCTATTAAAACCGTAAAAAGCGGAAGGCCTGCTTTTTTTGATTCCAGTAGTTGTTGGTATACGCGTTGGTTCATGTGAGTATGCAATAAGTGCTTCTGCAAAAATGCAGAAAAGTTTTTGTTAAATGCAATTATCTGCCATTTGTTTGTGGTTTTTGGCATTCTGTGCATCCGTTACTCCCTCATTTTCAATGACTCATGTAAAATGCCCCCTAATCACGTATGTTTATTAAGGGAAAAACTCCAAAACAACCCAAAAAATATTTTTTTTGTTGCTAACATTTGGGGGGAAATGGGTCAAATTCAGGCCTGATTTGAACTCTCAAAAAGTTCGAATTCCTTATCCACAACCTGTTAATATTTAGGGTGTTGTTTTCTCACTAGGTAAAGATATTTTCGTCAACCGCTTAACAATTTGGTTGTTCTTTCGGGACCCCATTAAATAATTCGTATAAACTAGACACCCAGTATGGCCAACGCTCGCACAAAAAAAGGCTTACAATTCAGCCGCCGATTCACCAAGGATGGTGTATCTCCTTTTGATTTATTTGAGTATGATTACCGAGATAGCGTAATCAAGAACCCGAATGGCGAAAAGGTATTTGAAATGACAAACGTAGAAGTTCCTAAACAATGGAGCCAAATTGCTACGGATATCTTAGCACAAAAGTATTTTAGAAAAGCAGGCGTACCGCAAGCTGATGGTTCTTTAGGAAGAGAAACTTCTGTGAAGCAGGTTGCACACCGTATGGCAAATTGTTGGAGAGTATGGGGAGAGCGTTATGGTTATTTTGCAACAACGAGTGATGCACAAGTATTTTATGAAGAATTAGTATATAGTATTTTAAACCAAGCTTGTGTGCCTAACTCGCCACAATGGTTTAATACAGGATTACACGAAAGCTATGGTATCACTGGTGGTGCACAAGGTCATTACTATGTAGATCCAACGGACAAGCAATTAAAGCGTTCAACAAGTGCGTATGAGCGTCCACAGCCGCATGCCTGCTTTATATTAAGCGTTAGCGACGACTTGGTAAATGAAGGCGGTATTATGGACTTATGGACTCGTGAAGCACGTATTTTCAAATATGGTTCTGGTGTGGGTACCAACTTCTCTCAAATCAGAGGAGCGAACGAAAAATTATCTGGTGGTGGTTCTTCTAGCGGGTTAATGAGTTTCCTTAAAATTGGAGACCGTGCTGCAGGTGCTATCAAATCTGGCGGTACAACACGTAGAGCGGCTAAAATGGTTTGTTTGGATTTAGATCATCCAGAAATCATGGAGTTTATTAACTGGAAGGTTCAAGAAGAGAAAAAAGTAGCGGCGCTTATTGCAGCTGGTTATGATAATAGTTATGAAGGTGAGGCGTATGCAACTGTTTCTGGTCAAAACTCAAACAACTCTGTTCGCATTCCAAATACATTCTTTAAAGCATTAAAAGAAGATGGCAATTGGGATTTAAAAGCACGTACCGATGGCCGTACCATGCAATCGATTCCTGCACGTCAAGTATGGGATGCCATTTCAGATGCTGCATGGCAATGTGCAGATCCAGGAACACAATACGATACCACTATTAACGAGTGGCATACTTGCCCTAAAGGTGGCCGTATCAATGCATCTAACCCTTGTTCGGAGTATATGTTCTTAGATAATACAGCTTGTAACTTGGCTTCTATCAACCTACGTAAATTCTTTGATGAATCAGATAATTCGTTTGATGTAGAAGGTTTTGAATATACGACAAGATTATGGCAGACTGTTTTAGAGGTGTCTATTTTAATGGCGCAGTTCCCTTCTAAAGAAGTAGCACAATTGTCTTACGATTACAGAACTACAGGTTTAGGTTTTGCCAACCTGGGTTCTATGTTAATGGTAAGTGGTATTGCTTATGATTCTGAAGAAGCGCGAGGTATTGCTGGTGCGATCACCGCTATCATGACGGGTATTGCGTACAAAACATCTGCAGAAATGGCTTCGTTTTTAGGTGCTTTTGATAAGTACGAAGAAAACAAAGAAGACATGCTTCGTGTAATGCGCAACCACCGTGCTGCTGCTTACGATGCAGATGATGCGTATGTAGGATTAGAAATTAAGCCTCAAGGTATTAAAGCAAAATATACACCAGATGTATTGTTAAAAGCGGCGACCAAAGCTTGGGATGACGCGGTACAACTAGGTGAAAAATATGGTTACAGAAATGCACAAACAACCGTAATTGCACCTACAGGAACCATTGGTCTTGTAATGGATTGCGATACAACAGGTGTAGAGCCTGACTTTGCACTCGTGAAGTTCAAAAAATTATCTGGTGGTGGTTATTTCAAAATCATCAACCAATCTGTACCACAAGCGTTAAAGAATTTAAAATACACACCACAAGAAGTGGATGCGATTGTTAATTACGCAGTGGGTCATGCAAGTTTCGAAGGTGCACCACACGTGAATTCTGCGGCTTTATTAGCAAAAGGATTTTCACAAGCAGAAATTGACAAATTAAATGGCGCTGCAAAATCTGCGTTTGAAATCGGATTTATTTTTAACCGCTTTACACTAGGGGATGCTTGTATGGAACGTTTAGGATTCAAAGAAGAACAATTTGCAGATTGGAGCTTTAATCTATTAGAATCGATTGGATTTACAGAAGATCAAATTGCAGAAGCAAATGATTATGTATGTGGAACCATGACCATCGAAGGTGCTCCATTATTAAAAGACGAACATTTATCTGTATTTGATTGCGCCAACAAGTGTGGTCAAAAAGGGGAGCGTTATATTCACGCACATGGTCACATCAGAATGATGGGTGCTTGTCAACCATTCTTATCTGGTGCGATTTCAAAAACCATCAACCTTCCAAACGAAGCGAGCGTATCTGATATTTCTGATAGCTACATGTTAAGTTGGGAATTAGGCTTGAAAGCAAATGCGATTTACAGAGATGGTTCTAAATTAAGTCAACCATTAAGTAACAAATCAGATAAGAAAAAGAAAACGGACGACGCTACGGTAGCTGAAACATCTACTGCAACTGCATTAGAAGCAGGTTCAAGCATTGTTGATTTAGGTCAATTAACGGTAGAAGAATTACTAGAAGAGGTGCAAAAAAGAATGAACGCTTCTACGGATACCAAATTAAAACGCTTATTGTCTGGCATCGTAGAAAAGAAATCATTGCCTTCTAAACGCAGAGGCTTTACGCAAAAAGCAAAAATTGGCGGACAAGTTATTTTCTTACGCACGGGTGAATATGCAGATGGCACTTTAGGTGAAATCTTTATTGATCTTGCAAAAGAGGGGTCTACTTTAAGAAGCTTTATGAACTGCTTTGCGATCGCAATTTCTGTAGGCTTACAATATGGTGTGCCTTTAGAAGAGTTTGTTGAAAAGTTTGTATTTACCAAATTTGAACCTTCAGGTATGGTAGATCATCCAAATATTAAAACCACCACTTCACTTGTAGACTTCGTGTTTAGAGCGCTTGCTTACGAATACTTAAATAGAACAGATTTAGTACACGTATTAGACCGCCCTCAAGTAGAAAATACAGGAGCAGAAGATGCTGAAGCTACTTTGTTAGGTAAGCCAGAATTAAGTAGTATCCGCGTAACAGCGCCTGCTGCACCACCTGCACAAAAACTACAACATGCTACAGCTACAGCAGCAGCTCCAACTGGAATGGACGCTGTAAATGCAGCAGCAAAAAATATGCAATCTGACGCCCCAGCATGTAATACTTGCGGACATATCACCATCAGAAGTGGTACTTGCTACAAGTGTTTAAACTGCGGAAACAGCATGGGTTGTAGCTAGTTAAACAGACTTTGAATCAATTTTCACATAACCGCTCCAAAATCAATTGGAGCGGTTTTTTTTGCTCAAAAAATCTTATTTTCATCTCTGATAATTAATACCTGTAAAAAATTTACACATGGGAGAATTTCAAATTAAAAAAACGGCTAAAAAATACGATGCAGTAATTGTGGGCTCTGGTGCTGGTGGTGGTATGGCTGCATACGTTTTAGCAAGTGCGGGACTTAAGGTTTGCCTCTTAGAAGCAGGCGCCGATTATGATCCTGTAAAGCATTCTTCTCAACTAAAAAATCCGTGGGAATCTAAACGCAGAGGCGCCAGTTCTAAGTACCGTCCGTTTGGTGAATTTGATGGCTGTTTTTGGGGTTGGGAAATTGATGGCGAGCCGTATACGATGGCAGAGGGTTCTCAAAAATGGGATTGGTGGCGTGCGCGTATGATTGGTGGAAGAACCAACCATTGGGGACGTATCTCACTAAGGTTTGGTCCTAAAGATTTTAAGCGTCATAGCATTGATGGCCTTGGTGCCGATTGGCCTATTGGTTACGAAGATGTAAAACCTTATTACGATAAAATAGATCAACTACTTGGTGTGTTTGGTTCCAACGAAGGATTGGAAAATGATCCGGATGGTATTTTTTTACCACCACCAAAACCAAGGCTTCATGAATTATACATGAAAAAAGCTGCGGTAAGTGCTGGTATCCCCGTGTATCCTTCAAGGCTTTCTATTTTAACCAAACAAATAAATAAAGATAGAGGCGAGTGTTTTTATTGCGGACAGTGTAATAGAAGTTGTAAAATCGCCGCAGACTTTTCATCCTCTACAGCGCTTATCAGACCTGCGGTTCAAACAGGTAATGTAGATGTTATTACACAAGCAATGGCACGTGAAGTGCTTACCGATAGAGAAGGCAAAGCAACAGGTATAGCGTATGTAAATAAAATGGATGGACTTGAATATCAAGTGCAAGGGCGGGTAGTGGTTTTAGCAGCAAGTGCTTGTGAAACAGCACGCTTAATGCTCAATTCAAAATCACAACGTCATCCAAATGGTATTGCCAATAGCAGTAATGTACTTGGTAAATATTTGCACGATTCTACAGGTGCCGCTCTTGGCGGTGTATTACCAGATTTGTTTGACCGTAAGCGTTACAACGAAGATGGTGTAGGTGGTATGCATATTTACACACCATGGTGGTTGGACAATAAAAAAGCAAAACTTGATTTCCCTCGTGGTTATCATATCGAATATTGGGGCGGCATGACGCAACCTTCTTATGGTTTTGGATTTGGCATGCAAGGTCTTAACGGAAAATTTGCAGTCCATGGAAAAACAAAAGAAGCTGGTGGATATGGCGCTTCCTTAAAAGAAGATGCGCGCTTTTTTTATGGCGCTAGCGTAGGTATGGGTGGAAGAGGAGAAGCCGTTCCAAACATTGACAACTATTGTGAGATAGATCCTACAGTGGTTGATAAATATGGTATTCCGGTACTTCGTTTCCATACCAAGCATTCTGATTATGAAATCAATCAGGCCAAGCACATGAAAGAAACCTTCAAGGAAATCATGCACAATATGGGTGCCATTATTACTTGGGGTGGCGAAGATGATGCTTCTAACAATTACGGCCTTTCTAACCCGGGTAACATTATTCATGAAGCAGGAACTGCGCGCATGGGTAACGATAAAAAAACGTCGGTGTTAAACAAATGGAGTCAGGCGCATGATTGTGAAAATTTATTCTGTGTAGATGGAAGTCAGTTCACATCTCAAGCAGATAAAAACATTACCTGGACTATTTTGGCGCTTAGTATGCGTGCAAGCGAATACATTGTAGATCAACTTAAAAAACAAAATCTGTAACTTTTAATAACACATTATTATGGACAGAAGAAAATCCATCAAAGCCCTTGTTATAGGTACTGTTGCTACGGGAGTAGTGGCACAAGCCTGTAAAAGTTCTGATGATAAAAAATTAGCAGCAGACGCGGAAGCATTACTCGCCGACCGCATGCAAGAAGAAAAAGACCACTTGAAAAAAGTGGAAGCGGAGCCTGAGTTTTTTACCGCACATGAAATCGCGACTATTACGGTACTTGCAGATATTATCGTGCCTAAAGATGCCATTAGCGGTAGCGCTACAGAGGCTAAAGTGCCTGAGTTTATAGCTTTTATTGTAAAAGATATGACGGATCATCAAACACCAATGCAAGGTGGGTTAAGATGGCTTGATATGCAGTGCTTTAAGCAGTTTGACAAAGCTTTTGTTGATTGTTCTGCCGCAGATCAAATTAAAATGGTGGATCAAATTGCCTACCCCGAAAAAGCAGATCCAAAAAATAAACAAGGCGTAACCTTTTTTAGCCTCATGCGTGATTTAACCCTTACCGGTTTTTATACTTCCGAAATGGGCGTTAAAGATTTAGGCTATGCGGGTAATGTTCCTAATAAATGGAATGGTGTACCTGCCGAAGTGTTAAAAGAAAAAGGACTTGCGTATACCGATAAAGAAAATAAAGAGTGTGTGAGCTATTCTTAATTAGCTCACACCACTTCCTGGGTTAATATTATCTGAAGGATTGATAAAATGTAATTTACCATTTGCATCTTCGGCCATTAGTATCATACCATTACTTTCGATCCCTCTCATTTTGCGGGGCGCTAAATTAACCACTACGGTTACTTGCTTGCCTACAATACTTTCTGGTTCAAAATGCTGTGCAATACCAGACACAATGGTGCGTGTTTCAAAACCCAGGTCTACACTGAGTTGTAAGAGTTTATCTGCTTTTTCTACTTTTGACGCAGCAACAATAGTTCCCACGCGTAAATCTATTTTAGCAAAATCATCAAATACAATTTCTGGCTTCACAGCAGCATTGGTTGATGTAGATGTCGATGTTGTTGGCGTAGTGGTTGTTTCCATCTTTTTAATTTGAGCAGCATCATTTAATTTTTGAATTTGCGCTGCAATTTCTTCGTCTTCAATTTTTCTAAATAATAATTCTGGTGCACGAAGGGAGTAGCCTACACTTAACAATTTTAAGCTACCCGCATTTTCCCAGTCTAATATTTTATCTACCACTTTTAATAAATGGCAAATCTTTTTTGCAGTGAATGGTAAAAACGGCTGCGCTAAAATGGCCAAATTAGCCGTTAGCTGCAAGCAAAGGTGGAGGCAGTTGTCAATTTGCTGCTGTGCTGCAGGGTTTTCGGCTACTTGTTTTGCAACAATCCAAGGCTCTTTCTTTTGCATATATCCATTACCAATTCTAGCAAGTGCAATGACTTCAAAAAGGGCTTCTCTAAAGCGGTAGCCTTCTATTAACGCGCCTACTTTTTTAGCCGTATTTGCAATGGCTTCTTTAACAATGGTATCTTCAGTGTCTTCTATAGCTGTGTGGTATGGGGGCACTTTGCCGCCACATAATTTGTGCATGAGCACCAGTGAGCGGTTGATAAAATTACCATACACACTTACCAGTTCTGAATTGATGGCGTCCTGAAAACCCTTCCACATAAATTCGCTATCCTTTGTTTCAGGTGCAATTTGTGTGAGGTAATACCTAAGTGCATCAGCCATTTGAGGACCACCATTTTCTTTGTTGACAAAGTCCGAGATATAATCCTGCATGTCTAATTTCCAGTTTCTGGAAGTGCTCATTTTGTCGCCTTCCAAATTCATAAACTCGTTGGCAGGAACGTCTGTGGGTAAAATATTTCCATGGAGTTTAAGCATGACTGGAAATATAATACAGTGAAAAACGATATTGTCTTTTCCAATAAAATGCACCAGCTTGGTGTCTTTGTCTTCCCAATAAGGTTTCCAATCTTTACCGGTATTAAGGGCCCATTGTTTAGTAGCACTGATATAACCAATTGGTGCATCAAACCAAACATACAACACTTTTCCGTCGGCGTCTTTGAGTGGAACTTTTACACCCCAATCTAAATCGCGTGTAACTGCGCGCGGCTGCAAACCCCCGTCTATCCAGCTTTTGCACTGTCCAACCACACTTGGGCGCCAATCGTTTGCATGTTCTTCTAAAATCCATTCACGTAAAAAATCTTCGTGTCTATTAAGAGGTAAATACCAATGTTTGGTGATTTTTTTAATGGGTGCGTTACCACTTAACGTACTCACCGGATGAATAAGTTCTTCGGGGCTTAAACTCTTGCCACATTTCTCGCACTGATCACCATACGCACTATCGTAACCACATGATGGGCAAGTGCCTTTAATGTACCTGTCTGCTAAAAAGGTTTGTGCACTCTCGTCAAAATATTGTTCCGTTTCTTTAGTTTCTAAATCGCCATTGGCTTCAAGCTTGGTAAAAAATTCTTGCGCTGTTTGGTGGTGAAGTGGATCGCTGGTGCGGTGGTACACATCAAACGCAATACCTAGGTCTTTAAAATTTTGTTCCATTAAAGGATGGTACTTGTCTATAATGGCCTGCGCAGTCGTACCTTCTTTGGTAGCCTGAATAGGAATAGCTGTACCATGCTCGTCACTACCACAAACAAAAACGGCGTCTCTTTTTTGGGCCTTTAAATAACGCACGTAAATATCGGCAGGAAGATAAGCGCCCGCCAAATGCCCTATATGTTTTTGACCGTTCGCATACGGAAGGGCCGCTGTAATTAAATATCGTTTGGGTGTACTCATAATAGGCTACAAAAGTACAAAAGAAGCGCCGTTCCCTAAAGCCTTTTTGAAACTGCTTGTGTATACTGGTTGAAATTGCTAAATTGCCGCATGATCAAAATTCCACCCTACCTTAAAAAGGGCGATACCATTGGGCTAGTATGCCCATCGGGCACCCTTCCTGCAAAAAAAGCGGCTACTTGTATTAGTACTTTAGAAGCTTGGGGTTACAAGGTGAAAATTGGTAAAACCCTGGGTACGCAGTATCATTATTTTGCTGCCACCGATGAGGAGCGTGCCGCAGATTTACAGGAAATGCTTGATGATAAAAATGTGCAGGCAGTTTTATGTGGAAGAGGTGGCTATGGAATGAGTCGAATTATTGATGCACTCGATTTTAAAAAGTTTAAAAAACATCCAAAATGGGTGATAGGCTTTAGTGATATTACACTAATGCACAACCATTGTTCGCAGGTTTTAAAAACCGCTTCTTTACATGCACCCATGGCTGGCGCTTTTAATAATGGACAGTCAAATAATGAGTGGGTGCTTTCTTTAAAACACGCGCTGGGGGGCAAAAAAGCAAATTATAAAGCAGCGCCGCATGCACACAATAAGCCAGGAACAGCCACCGGGAAATTAGTGGGTGGTAATTTAACGCTCGTGGCACACGCTATTGGATCGGCGTCTTGTTTGCAAACAAAAAATGCCATTTTATTTTTAGAAGACATTGGCGAATACAAATACAATATAGACCGGATGATGATTCAATTAAAAAGGTCCGGCATGCTTACAAACCTTGCTGGGCTTATTGTTGGAGGGTTTACACAAACCAAAGATTCGGATCCGGCGTTTGGTACAACCGTATATGAAATAATTAAAGCAGCTGTTGCGGACTATGGTTATCCGGTGTGTTACGATTTTCCAGTTAGTCACGACAAAGAAAATTATGCGCTAAAGCATGGCGCAAATTATGCGTTAGAAGTAACCCCTAAAAAAGTAAGTTTACGCGAGCTTTAATCGATTATCCAATTTGGTTTTCTTCTTCATCATCGGTTTCTTCAAAATAAACACGCTTTAAATGGAGGTTAGCAACAGGCGCTACAATGAGTGGGAATTTTTCGATGGTTACATTACTTGGATCCAGTCCAAAGCCACGTTCTTCTCCGAGACTAATTTCTTTGAGCCAGAAATATAATTTCATAATCACTCTTTCTATAATAGGAAGGTCGTTGTCCCCGCTTAAGTATTTTTCTAGTACGATAAATTGGAAATCACCTACCACATTGTTTTTTTCTAGGCTCTCGTAACGGCTGGTAATATTCACTTCTTTGTTGGTTACTAAATCTTCCACCACTTTTCTGAACATGAGGTTAATGCGCTGTTCCATTCTAAAGCCAAGTCTGAATTCGACCCTAATAATATCGTTAGGAATGATGTGTTCTACCGAATATTCGCAGGTATAAGGTTCATCTATTACGTCTACGTGTACAAACCAATAAATGTCGGCGCGTTTTGGCTTTTTATTTAAAATAGAATAAATGATTTTGTGCTCAATTTCTTTGTGGTTATTGGCACTTGTCATGTACACCAAGTGGGTTGCATATTTAGGAATGGATTTATCGTTACTAAGTTCCTGAATCATGGGAATGTAGTCCTCTAAATGTACAAACTCGACATATCTGTTTTTAATTTTACGACTTCTAAACCAAACATACATCACGGTAAATAAGGCACCACCAACAATGAGTGTTACATAACCACCGTGCATGAATTTTTCTAGATTGGCGATTAAAAATGATGTTTCAATGAGTAAATAAACGAGGAGGTACAAATAGATCCATACTGGTTGCGTTCGTTTGCTTACCAAAAAGTTAGCAAACAAAATAGACGTACTAATCATGCAAAGGGTTATCGCTAAACCATATGCCGCGCCCATGTTAGCAGATTTTTGAAAATATAAAGTAATGCCTACGCAACCCACAAATAATAGTAAGCTAATGCCCGGAATGTACAATTGTCCTTTTTCTTCGGTAGGATAATTGATTTTCATTTTAGGCCATAGGTTAAGACGCATGGCTTCACTAATAAGTGTGAATGAACCAGAAATTAACGCCTGGCTTGCAATAATAGCAGCGGCTGTTGCAATGGTAATTCCAAAAATTTTAAACCACTGTGGCATGATACCAATAAAAGGGTTAAAGCCATCTGCCATAACCGCTGCTGGAATTACTTGTCCTTTGTATTGTGCTAATAACCAAGCACCTTGACCTAAATAATTTAGTATCAAACAAATTTTTACAAATATCCAAGAGATGCGAATATTGCCTTTACCACAGTGCCCTAAATCACTGTAGAGCGCTTCTGCTCCCGTGGTACATAAAAACACAGCCCCTAGTAACCAAAATCCTTTTGGATAGGTGGCTAGTAATTTAATAGCATAGTATGGGTTGAACGCTTTTAAAATTTCTAAGTCGTCTATTAAATGCGTAAGTCCTAAAAGAGCAATCATGACAAACCAGACAGACATGATGGGCCCAAATAATTTTCCAATAGAAGCCGTTCCAAATTGTTGCACAAAAAATATCAGGCTAATGATAACAATAACAATGGTAACAATCGTTTGCTGTGTGATCTCATGAAAAACAGGAATTTGTCTTAACCCTTCAATGGCGGAAGTGACCGTAATGGGCGGTGTAATAATACCATCGGCAAGGAGAGCAGCACCTCCAATCATGGCTGGAATCACGAGCCATTTTTTACGTCTTCTAACAAGTGCATACAAACTAAAAATACCGCCTTCCCCTTTGTTATCCGCCATTAAAGTAAGGATTACATATTTGAAAGTTGTTTGAAGCGTGAGGGTCCAAATGATACAAGAGAGGGAGCCTATAATCAGTAAATCACTTATTTCTCTTCCGGTAATAATTTCATTTAAAACGTATAAAGGAGAGGTTCCGATGTCTCCGTAAATAATGCCTAGTGCAATGATGAGTCCTGCAGAAGTGACTTTGTTAAGATTCTTGCCCACGTGTATGTTGTTTTTGCTGCACAAATGTATATCAAAAAACAAGTTCGGACTGCATTTTAGCCCTTTTACACCTTAAGATTTATTTCACCTTTAGGGTAGCGGCATCCCCAAAAAGCGTCTTACATTTGGTAACTAAAGCGTATTAGGTATGAAAAAGTCATTTTTACCACTACTAAGCCTTGTTTTATTGTTTCCAATAGTCCTTTTGGCGCAGCATATTACTTATTCGGAACCAGATAGGGACGACCCACGTGCTTACAGCTTTGAAGTGCTGGGTAAAATTGGTGGCAAAATACTCGTGTATAAAAATTATCGTGACGACCATACTTTATCGGTTTTTGACCCGGAAATGAAATTGTTGGGTAAACAAAAATTAAATATGCCCGACCGTCTTATCCAAACCGATTTTTTGGTATACCCCAATCACTTTTATTTGATCTATCAATTTCAGCGCAAAAGCATTGTTTATTGTATGGGGGTAAAACTTGATAGCGATGGCAATTTATTATCAGAACCTGTGCAATTAGACAGCACACAAGATGTAACTGCTGTAAGTTCTAATAAAATTTATTCGGTGATACAAAGTGAAGACAAGAAAAAAATAGTAGTATTTAAAATTAATAGCCATAATGATAAAGCACACGTATTAACCACCTGTTTATTTGACCAAGACTTAACCCTATTAAAAAAATCGAGGGTAGCTGTAACCATGCCACAGCGCAACGATTTTTTAGCCGAGTTTGCGCTTGATAATGCAGGTGATTTGATTTGCGTAAGAGCCAGTGGTACCGCGCAAAACGACAATATCAATAAAGTTTATTTGGTTACTAAAAAAGCCAATGAAGATGTTATTAATGTAACTGATTTAGCGGTAAAAAATATTTACTTAGATGACATACATATTAAGGTGGATAATTTAAATAAGCACTATTTAATCACTTCGTTTTTTAGTAAATTAAGAAGAGGGAATATTGAAGGTATCTACTATACTTTATGGGATAAAAATTTAGATAAAGAATTATTAAATGCTGCTACTTATTTTACAGAAGAATTTAAGGATGACGCTAAAGGTGAAAATGGTATTAAGGCAGCCTTTAATGATTACTTCTTAAAAAACATCATTTTAAGAAGAGATGGTGGTTTTATGATGGTGTCAGAATCTGCATTTAGTTCTTCTAAAGGCAATACACTTAGTAGATGGGATTATTTATATGGATCTCCATACTGGTCTCCTATGGATTATTATTCTTGGAATAGTCCTATGGCACTTGGCGGCGTTGGTTATTACCCTTGGGGCAGAAACAGTGCCTTGTTTAACAACAACAGCCAAACAAGGTATTACGCCGAAAACATTGCTGTGATTTCATTTGACCCAAAAGGTGCCATGGAGTGGAGCAATATGATTCGTAAAACACAGTACGACGATAATACAGACAATTATATTGGATTTTCGATGCTTAATGCAGGGGACCAACTTAATTTTATTTTCAATTTGCAAGAAAAAAATCAAAATGTACTTACAGACCAGACGGTGACACCGGAGGGTAGAATCAACCGCAATCCTACGTTTAAAAATTTAGACAAAGGCTACGAGTTTATGCCTAGGCTTTCTAAACAAATAGGACTAAGACAAATCATTGTGCCTTGTATGTTCAGGGGCTACACTTGTTTTGCTAAAATTGACTATTAGTGTATATTTAGACCGAAACGAATCACATGGTTTTTTTATTTAGAGATAGATCTGTTGTAAATGTTTTACTCGTGCTCCTTTTGAGTGTGGGGGTGCATATACATCCACCCAGTGCGGTGCAAGTCGTTGCTACTATTACAGATGACCACAATGGTCTCTTTTCTTATTTCTTGGCCAATTATATTTATAGCTTACCTGTAGCAGTTCAAATTATTCTTTTTCATGCCCTGATTGTAACACAGGCCCTTCGCATAAACATGGTAACGCAGGATTTGCGCATGTTTGCAGCTGTTAACTATGTGCCTGCTATGACCTATGTTTTGTTAACGGGACTACTCATGCAATCGGATATCATCACAGAAACACTTGTGAGTAATTCCCTTACACTTTGGATCTTTATAAAATTGAGTAGGCTCTATAACAATCCTGACCCTAAAACACTCTTATTTAATATTGGCATCATTGCGGGTATCTCCATTTTATTATTTCATCCATTTTCTATTTTAATTATGGTGGTACTATTTGCATTAGCAGTGGTACGTCCGTTTAGAATTGCAGAGTGGTTGGTGCTACTGATGGGCATATTGCTTCCTTATTATTTTGTATTTATTGGACTCTTTTTAAAGAATAAGTTTGTATTAGCACCTACTTTTTTGCCCACTATTTCATTTGGATCTCCTCTACATAGTTTGGATAAATTATACCTGATTAACATTGGGTTTGTGGGATTTGCTTTACTAGTGGGGCTTTACCAGTTACAATTGCATGTGGGTAGACTGGTTATTCAAATTCGTAAAAATTGGGGTGTTATGATGGTACTTTTATTTACACTCTTAGTAAGCCCCTTTATTTTTAGCAGTTTAGGGCCGCAAATGCTACTGATGGGGCTTTTACCCGTAACGGCTGCTATTTCTAATGGTTATAGCAATCCTAAAAATCTTTTACTGCCCAATTTTCTATTTTGGACGGCTTTGGGCCTGATAATTATTAACAACTGGCATTTGGTGAAAATTTAGGCTTTTGCTTATGTTTTTGAGGGTTACCTTTGCCCTATTCTATCAGATAACTATACATTTTATGAAGTTTGGCGTGGTTGTTTTTCCAGGATCTAATTGTGACAGAGATATGCAAGATGCTTTATCCCAAGATTTGGGTAAAGAAGTGATTATGTTATGGCATAAAGACAAAGACCTAAGTATGTTTACCACCGACGATTGTATTGTGCTGCCTGGTGGTTTTTCCTATGGCGACTACTTAAGATGTGGTGCCATTGCTCGATTTAGTCCCATGATGCAATCTGTTATTGATTTTGCAAACAGAGGCGGTAAAGTACTGGGTGTTTGTAATGGATTTCAAATATTATGTGAGAGTGGTTTGCTACCGGGTATTTTATTGCAAAATGCCAATCAGCAATTTATTTGTAAAAATGTTTTTATAAAAAATGATGCAACAGGTGCGCTTCAAATTCCTATTGCACATGGCGAAGGCCGATATTTTGCAGATAATAAAACACTTGATGCATTAGAATCAAATGGACAAGTTATTTTTACCTACTGCGATGCAAATGGTGATGCTACAGAAGGAAGTAACCCTAACGGAGCTACCAGAAATATTGCCGGCATTAGCAATGCGGCAAAAAACGTATTTGGTATGATGCCACACCCGGAGCGCGCTACCTCTAGTGTGCTTGGTAACATCGACGGCAAAAAAGTTTTTGAATTACTTGGGTTAAATTAATTGTTATGAAAAAAATTGTTACCCTTTTATCTGTTATTTGGGTCACGGCTTCTGCTGCTGCTCAAATTCAGGATCCTGTAGACTGGTCTTATTCGGTAAAAAAAATAAGTGCAGATACCTACACGTTTACCGCTACTGCAAACATAGAAGGGGAATGGCATATTTATTCGCAAACCACTGGCAAAGGCGGACCCATACCTACTAAAATTACTTTTAATAAAAATCCACTCATAACAATTGTGGGTGTTACTAAAGAAATAGGTAAAGTGCAACAGGTGTATGACGAGCTATTTAAAACCACGGTTCGTTTTATTGGTGAAACGGCAACCTATACGCAAACCATTAAAGTGCGCGGTGGCATTAAAACAAATATTAGTGGTACTGTTGCTTACAATGTTTGCGACGACCGTCAGTGCTTACCGCCTAGCAAAAAAACTTTTGACCTTAAGCTTCAATAATGACTAAGAAAATATTATTTATTGTTGCACTCGTAGTCGTGCAATCATTTCAATTTATTGCTGCACAGGATGTAAAACAACCTGTGCAGTTTGTTTTTTTAGCAAACAAATTGTCCGACACTTCGGCAACATTTAAGGTGCAGGCTACCGCCTCAAAGGGCACAAGAATTTTTACCGCCATTAAAAAAAATAGTGACGATGTATTTGTATCGGCACTTCAATTAGATAGTACTACAACCGCAGATGCTACTATTAAAGAAACAGGCGTAGCGGGTGCTGTGGCACTGCCTGGCATAGAAGGCAAGGGTACCGCTTATGATAGTGTAACATTCGTTTACACCTTGTATTTTAAAGCAGGTACGAGCGTAATTAAAGGTTCCTTTAATTGGCTTGGCGTAAAAGGGGAAGAATTTCCTAGCAGTGAAGAAAAAATAAATGTAGCTATTGAAGGGGTTGCTGCAAATGATATTAACGCTGCTGATGCGGCTACTGCAACAAATAATAAAGAAGCAGGCTCTATGTGGAGTATCTTTTTACTTTGTTTGGCAACGGGCTTACTGGCTGTTATTACACCTTGTGTGTTTCCATTAATTCCGGTAACGGTTAGCTTTTTTTTAAAGCGTAGTAAAAACAGGGTAGAGGGTTTAAAAAATGCACTTTGGTATTCGTTATCGATTGTACTTATTTATACCATCCCTACACTCGTGCTTACCCTTATTTTTGGCGATAAAATTTTATATACCATATCTACGCACCCCGTTTCTAATATTTTCTTTTTTGTGGTGTTTATTGTTTTTGCGATTTCGTTTTTTGGTGCGTTTGAATTGGCGCTACCTAATAGTTGGGCCAATAAAGCAGATCAAAAAGCGGGTAAAGGCGGACTACTGGGTATCTTTTTTATGGCTTTAACACTGGTGATTGTTTCGTTTTCTTGCACGGGCCCGATTGTTGGAACCCTTCTAGGACAAACCAGTATGCAAGGCGTAGGTCTCGCACCCATTATAGGTATGATGGGTTTTGGTGTAGGCCTCGCTATACCATTTTCTTTGTTTGCATTTTTCCCATCCATGCTACAAACATTACCAAAAAGTGGCGGCTGGTTAAATACCATCAAAGTAAGTTTTGGTTTTATTGAATTAGCGCTTGCACTTAAATTTTTATCCAACGTAGACCTTTCTTACCATTTAGGTATTTTAAATAGAGATGTGTTTTTAGTACTCTGGATCGTGGTATTTTTCTTACTCGGGGTTTACTTATTAGGCAAATTAAAATTTGCACACGATAGTGATTTGCCATTTGTATCGGTACCACGTTTATTTTTTGCCATTGCTAGTTTTAGTTTTACCGTGTACATGGTGCCGGGCTTATGGGGTGCGCCACTTAAGGCACTCAGCGGTTTTATACCACCATCTACTACACAAGAATTTAATTTAAATGACCTTCAGTATAAAATAGCTAACGCCGGGCCAGCGCATAGTGCAGCGGGCAACGAAGCGGCGGCACCAAAAAAGTATACCAACAAACTACAGGTACCTTTTGGGTTAACGGCTTATTTTGATTTGGAAGAAGGGATGGCAGCAGCTAAAATTTTAAAGAAGCCCATCATGATCGATTTTACTGGACATACCTGTCCTAACTGTAGAAAAATGGAAGAGCAGGTATGGAAAGACCCAGCGGTATTGTCGCGTATTAAAGAAAATTTTGTCCTCATAAGTTTATATGTGGATGAATCGGAAGAGCTTCCTATACATGAGCAGTATACCGATAAAAACGGCGTTAAAATTGTTACGGTTGGCGATAAAAACCTAGACTACGAAATCAAAACCTTTGGATTTAATGCACAGCCGCTCTATATGTTTTTAGATTTAAAGGGGAAGCCATTAAGTGATGTAAAATATGGCTACGATCCAAGTGTGGCGGGCTTTATTAAGCATTTAGACGCTGTAAAAGCAGCTTTTGACGCAGCCAATAAATAAAATCATGTTAGCTGTTATTTGCGCTAAGCGACCTTACTTATAAAGTCATCTGATTTTCTGTTATCATTTTGCGCAGGTTAATTAACCCGTAACGCATTCGACCAAGTGCCGTATTGATGCTGCAGTTGGTAATTTCAGCGATTTCTTTAAAGCTTAAATTCGCATAGTGTCTAAGCACGATAATTTCTCTTTGCTCTTCAGGAAGTAGGTCAAGCATGCGGCGCACTTTATCGTGACTCTCGCCACGCATTAGTTTCTGGTCCGGCGCTTCTTGGGATACGTTAATCACTTCAAAAATATCTTGATCGTCGGAAGTTTTAATGGCAGGGGTACGTTTAACTTTTCTAAAATAATCAACACATAAGTTGTGTGCGATGCGAAGCGCCCATGGTAAAAACTTACCTTCTTCGGTGTAGCGCTTATTTTTTAGGGTATCAATGATTTTGATAAAAACGTCTTGAAACAGGTCTTCAGCTAAGTAGGTATCCTTTACAAAAAATAAAATAGAAGAATAGATACGGTCTTTGTAGCGCGTTACGAGCACGTCAAATGCTTCTGTGTCACCAGCTTGAAAGGAGCGTATTAAATCTAAATCTGCAACCTGCTCGAGTGTTTTCATGGTCTATTTTTCTTCTCGGGGTTCAAATTAGTTATCTTTTATGCCGTTTGCTCGCTTGTGGATACATTGTAAAAGAGGTGTTTGGTTATTCACATCGAATAAATCCAAAAAAAATTGTGTGTACACCAAAAAAATCTGGGTTTATTTGAGTTGCAACTAAACCTATGCTGCGATTATCTGTTTACATTGTGTAAGATTTATGGCAGCAAAAAAACAAGTAGATACAGCGGGGGTTAAGAACCAAAAAGCAGATCAGACAAAGGGTCAGAAAGTGAATCAGGCAAAGAGTTTGGACGCTATTGAGGTGATGGGTGCGCGCGTGCACAATTTAAAAAATGTAAGCGTGGCGTTTCCGCGCGGTAAATTTATTGTGGTAACGGGCGTTTCTGGAAGTGGTAAGTCGTCATTAACCATTGATACTTTATTTGCCGAAGGGCAGCGCCGCTATGCCGAAAGTTTAAGCGCTTATGCCAGACAGTTTATGGCCCGTATGGAAAAACCAGACGTGGACATGATTAAAGGCCTTTGTCCCGCCATTGCAGTTGAGCAAAAAGTAATTACCCGCACACCCCGCAGTACAGTGGGCTCCATGACTGAAATTTATGATTACCTCCGCCTATTATTTGCGAGAGCTGGTAAAACCATTTCGCCTGTTAGCGGCAAAGAAGTAAAAAAAGATGAAGTATCGGATGTGGTAGCAGCTATTTGCGCCCTTCCTAAAAATAGTAAAATAGTAATTGGGGTTGCATTGAAGCAACATAAAAACAGGGCTGCACTAGAAGAGTTAGGCATACTATTACAAAAAGGATTTACAAGAATATATGTAGCGTCTGCTCCGGAACCACTCATGCGCATAGAAGAGCTGATGGAACAAACGCCAGCTGCATTAAAAAAAATACTACCACTCGCTAAAGCAACTTCTACTACGGAGTCGACCCCGCAAACATGGGTACTCATAGACCGTATAGTTGTTAAGGATTTCGATGAAGATGATATGCACCGCCTTTCCGATTCGGTGCAAACTGCATTTTATGAAGGAGAGGGTGAAGTATACATTGAGGTAGATGGCAAAAAAGTGAATCATTTTAGTAGCCGATTTGAACTGGACGGTATCGTGTTTGAAGAACCCGTACCTAATCTATTTTCATTTAACAATCCATTTGGCGCATGCCCTACATGTGAAGGCTTTAGTCAGGTGTTAGGGGTAGATACAGAACTTGTTATTCCGGATACAAGGTTAAGTTTATTTGAAGGCGCTGTGGCACCCTGGAAAGGAGAAAAATTAAGTTGGTGGAAAGATCAATTTATTAAAGGTGCATCTAAATTTGATTTCCCTATTCATAAGCCCATTGCACAATTAACCAAAGCGCAGTACCAACAATTATGGGATGGTGTTGGTAAAGTGTATGGTATCCATGACTTTTTTAAAGAGGTTGAACAAAATTTATACAAAGTACAATACCGTGTTTTATTAAGTAGATATCGTGGCCGAACCACCTGTGCCGATTGTGGCGGATACCGTTTGCGCAAAGAAGCGTTGTACATTAAAATTGGCGGTAAACATATTGGTGAACTTTGTCAAATGCCGGTGCGTGATGTGAAAACATGGTTTGATGCACTCGTATTATCGGAGCATGATAATAGTGTTGCTAAACGTATTTTAATTGAAATACACCAGCGCCTACAAACCTTACTAGACGTGGGCCTTGGCTATTTAACACTGGACAGACTTGCTAATTCGTTGAGTGGGGGTGAAAGCCAGCGCATACAATTAACAAGAAATTTAGGGAGCAATTTAACCAACTCTTTATACATACTCGACGAGCCTTCTATTGGTCTTCATTCTAGGGATACAGAGCGTTTAATTGGCGTATTACAATCGTTACGCGATTTAGGGAATACGGTTGTGGTGGTAGAACACGATGAAATGATTATGCGTAAAGCAGATCATATTATAGATATGGGTCCATTTGCTTCACACCTTGGTGGCGAAGTTGTAGCAGTAGGTAATTATAACGAGCTTATTAAAAACCCGGATAGTTTAACGGGTAAATATTTATCGGGGGTACTTGCCATAGAAGCGCCAAATACATTAAGAAAGAGTACCCGTTTTATTGGCGTAGAAGGCGCCAGACAAAACAACCTAAAAAATATAACGGTTAAATTTCCGCTACAAACACTTTGTGTCATTAGTGGTGTGAGTGGTAGTGGTAAAACAACGCTTGTTAAACAAATTTTATACCCCGCACTTCAAAAATACAAGGGTGAACCCGCCGATAAAGTGGGCCTTCACACCAAATTAATGGGTGATATCGATTCTATTTCACAAATAGAACTTATTGATCAAAACCCCATCGGAAAATCGTCACGCAGTAACCCAGTTACCTACATAAAAGCCTACGATGGCATAAGAGATTTATATTCCAAACAACCGCTATCAAAAATGCGCGGCTTTATGCCAAAACATTTTTCTTTTAACGTAGACGGCGGCCGTTGCGATACCTGTAAAGGTGAAGGAGAGCAAGTAGTAGAGATGCAGTTTTTAGCTGACGTGCATCTCACCTGCGAATCTTGTGGTGGTAAAAGATTTAAAGAAGAAGTATTAGAAGTTAACTATAAAGACAAAAATATTTTTGATGTATTGGAACTCTCTGTAGATCAGGCACTCGATTTTTTCGTAGAAGATAAAAATATTTACAACGCTATATTGCCATTACAATCGGTGGGGCTTGGGTATATTAAACTAGGTCAAAGCAGTGACACCTTAAGTGGTGGAGAAGCCCAGCGCGTAAAGCTTGCAAGCTTTTTAGGCAAGGGTAAAGGGCATGGTCAAATGCTATTTATTTTTGACGAACCTACTACCGGGCTTCACTTTCATGACATCAAAAAATTACTCAATTCATTTTCGGCACTGATTGATCAGGGACATTCACTCATTGTTATTGAACACAACACAGACGTTATTAAATCGGCGGATTGGTTGATAGACATGGGCCCCGAGGCAGGGGATGGTGGTGGAACGGTTGTATACGAAGGCGTACCGCTAGGTATTAAAAAATGCGCAGCATCTCATACCGCAAAATATTTATAAGCATTTATAATTACTTGTTAGAATTTCTAAAGCCGTTTTTTAACGTAAACGATCTAAGCTTTTAAGTAATTTTTGGTCTTTGTAAATACTTCTGATAGATAGTATAAAAAACAAAGGCACTAAAAAACTAAATACAGAATACAGCGACAGACCACCTGTTTTAAAAGTGCGCATGTACAAGAAATAGTGCATAAGGTTAATGAACCCTAGTAACAATCCAGCCACACTTATTTTAATTTGCAAACTTCTGTTGCTAAAAATAAAAATATTAATAAGCGCAACAAGTCCCGTGGCAATCACAAATACGAGTAGCATAAAATGATCGTAAGGCGTGATAGTAATAGTTGGACCAGGCACTTCTAGGCTACCATAATAAAAGGGAAGCTTAACTGATGCAAAGGCGCAAATGCTAGCTAATAGTAACCATAGGGTTTGGATGCGCTGGATCATAGTTCGGGATATAAAACAAATTGAGACATAAACTCGTTAACCTCACCCTTTAGTTTTTCTAAAAGTGCTGCATCGTCGGGGTTCATAAGTGCTTTGTCAATTGCGTTTACAACAAAAGCCATATCTGATTCTACCATACCTCTTGTGGTAACAGCAGCAACACCAAATCTTATACCTGAAGTTACAAATGCCGACTTATCATCGTAAGGTACCATATTTTTATTGGCTGTGATATCGGTGTGTCCTAAAATCTGCTCGGCTTTTTTACCGCTAATATTTTTATTGCGAAGGTCAATAAGCATTAAGTGGTTGTCTGTTCCGCCACTGATAATCTCATATCCCTTATTGGTAAAATTTTTAGCCATCGCTTGCGCATTTTTTTGCACTTGTTGTTGGTATACTAAAAACTCGTCAGTTAAAATTTCACCAAACGCAATGGCTTTCGCAGCAATCACGTGCTCGAGCGGTCCACCTTGTGTGCCCGGAAATACAGCCATATCAATCACATTAGACCAAAGTCTTAAATTTCCTTTTACGTCTTTTAATTCTAAAGTATTTTCACCATCTTTAGCCATCATAATCACACCACCACGCGGTCCACGTAAAGTTTTGTGGGTAGTAGAGGTAACAAAATGACAATGTGCAAAAGGAGAATTCAATAAACCTTTGGCAATTAAGCCAGCAGGGTGTGCAATATCAGCAAGTACAAAAGCACCTACTTCGTCAGCTACTTTTCTAATGCGTGCATAATCCCAATCTCTACTGTAAGCACTTGCGCCACAAATAATTAATTTTGGTTTATGCGTACGTGCTTGACTTTCTAGCATTTCGTAGTCAATCAATCCGGTTTCTTTGACAACACCATAAAAATGGGGGGTATAGGTTTTACCAGAAAAATTTACACCACTTCCGTGTGTTAAGTGACCGCCCATGCTTAGGTCTAAACCTAAAATAGCATCACCAGGATGCAAAATAGCAAGCATCACTGCTGCGTTTGCCTGTGCGCCACTATGTGGTTGTACGTTGGCGTATTCAAGTCCAAATATTTCTTTTAAACGGTCTATAGCTAACTGCTCTGTTTTATCTACAATTTCACAACCACCATAATATCTTCGTCCGGGATACCCTTCGGCGTATTTATTCGTCATCACACCACCCGTTGCCTGCATTACTTGAAGGCTTGTAAAATTTTCTGAAGCGATCAGTTCGATGCCTCTACGTTGGCGCGCTAATTCTTGGTTGATGATGTCAAAAACAAGGGTATCTCTTTGCATGGTTGCTATTTTATTGCTTGGGTACAAAGATAAGTTAAGGCCCTCATTATGCCCGTCTAAAATGGGGCGATACGGGGGTAAACTATTCACAATTGTTGTTATAATGCCTAATTTTACTAATTTCGAAGCCCCAATCAATGTGGGTAAATCATTATAAATCCCCCTCTTTATGAAAGCCGTTATCCCTGTTGCTGGTGCTGGAACAAAATTGAGGCCACATACCTATACGCAGCCCAAGGCACTTATCCCTGTTGCTGGCAAAACAATCCTTTCACATATTGTGGATCAGCTACAAGCGGCGGGTATTAACGAGTTTATATTTATTGTGGGGTATTTAGGTGAAAAAATTCAGGATTATGTGAAACAAACTTATCCTCATTTGATAACTCATTTTGTGTTTCAAAATGAAAGGCAGGGTACCGGGCATGCGGTAGAATTAACCAAGCAACTAATTGGTAGCGAGCCCATTTTTGTGGCACTGGGTGATACTATTTGCGAATTTGATATCAAAGAAATTATTGCGAGCCCGGTTAGTATGATTGGTGTGCACAAAGTAGATGATCCACGCGATTTTGGTGTTGCTTCTATGGATGAAGAAGGTTTTATAGAACATTTGGTAGAGAAGCCAGCCATACCAAAAAGTAATATGGCGCTTGTTGGGCTTTATAAAATAATTGAAACAGATATTTTGTTTCAGTGCTTGCAACAGCTTTTTATAGAAAACATTACCACACGTGGTGAATACAATTTAACAGACGCTCTTGCATGTATGTTGCAAAAAGGTATCCGTTTTAAATCTTTTAAAGTAGCCAACTGGTTTGATTGTGGCAAAAAAGAATCAATACTGGAAACCAATGCAACGCTTTTAAAAAAGATGGGGGGCAATGTGCCTGCGGCGCATGATTATAAAGACACTATTATTATTCATCCAGTGAGTATTGCAGAAGGTTGTACCATTTCAAATACAATCATTGGCCCAAATGTTGCAATAGGCCCTAACACGACCATAACACAATCTATTATTAGAGACAGTATTGTGGGAGGCTTCACACACTTACATGAAGTAGTACTTGACAATTCTTTAATTGGAAGTGACGCTAGTGTAAAAGGATTATCACGAAGTTTAAATATTGGCGACAATACCGAAATTGATTTCGGATAAATCGACCCCGTTCATTTTACTTTTGTAAATAAAAAGAGTTGGCCTGACTGGTACAGGTCACTACAAATTCATTGATACAAACATGGTCCGGCAATGTTGTTGCGTAGTAGGCAATATTGGCTACGTCTAATGCTTCTAGTGCTTTGTAGCCTTCGTAAACTGCCGCTGCTTTTGTAGCATCTCCTTTAAATCTAATACTGCTAAAATTAGTTTCGGCAGCTCCTGGATGAATGGCAGTTACCTTAATATGGTGCGGCAATAAATCGATACGCATAGATTTTGAAATCGCAGCTACGGCGTGTTTACTTGCACAGTAGATATTTCCGTCTTTATATACTTCTAAGCCAGCGGTAGATCCAATATTAATGATATGCCCTTTTTTGTTATTGATAAGTAACGGCAAAACGGCTTTACTGATATAGAGTAAACCTTTAACGTTGGTATCAATCATGGTTTCCCAGTCTTCGATATTGGCGTCTTGGAAAGAATCACGACCAAGCGCTAAGCCTGCATTATTAATGAGTACATCGATACTTGTAAATGCTGCCGGTAAACTATGTACGGCTGCAAAAACAGCTTCTTTATTTTGAATATCAAAGCAAAGGGTATGTACCGCTGCATTATGGTTTGAACGAAGATCAGCACTTATTGCCGCTAACTTATTTTCATTCCTTCCGGTTAAAATTAAACTGTCACCTGCTGCTGCAAAAACGTAAGCCATCGCTTCTCCAAAACCAGAGGTAGCGCCTGTAATTAAAACTGTTTTATTCATAACTTTATTTATCTAATGATAACCGTGGTTCCTTTGGTGTATACTTTATTGTCTGCAAAATCGATGCCTACAGCTTCGTATACATAGGCACCTACTGGTTGATATTCGCTTTTATACGTACCATCCCAACCATCACCTATTTTACTTGTTGTAAAAATAAGCTGCCCCCATCTATTAAAAACATTAAAATGAACCAATTGTTTAATGCCTTTACATATGGGTTTTAAAATATCGTTTTTGCCATCTTTGTTAGGCGTAAAACCAGATGGCACCATAATTTTTGAAAGCCCATCAAAAATAGTAACCACCACATTGTCTTCGGCGTAACAGCCCGCCTGTGTATACACCCTTACAGTATATATAACACTATCTGTTCCGGCAGCACCTGTAAATATAGGGTTTGCAATAAGTGGGTTGCTTAAAAAAGTAGGTGGTGTCCAGCGGTAAGTAAGTCCACCACTTGCATTTAATTGTAGTGGCTTTCCAATTACGGCCATGGTGTCATTACCTGCATTAGGAAATATGCGTGGCACCACTGTTACCCGAATGGTATCTGTTACAATTTTTGGACAACCTAATGTATCAGAAACAGCAATCACATAATTTGTAGACCCTATTGGTTTTGCTACAGGGTTTAAAGTGGTAAAGCCCGTTAAACTGCTGGTAGGTGACCATGTAAATTTGCTGGCTTGTATGCCCGCATTGAGTTGCAAGCTTGTGCCAAAGCAAATGGTGGTATCGTTTGTAGCACTTACTGTTGGTGTTGGCTTTACAAAAATTTGTATAGAATCTTTGTCTTGACATTTGCCCAAATTAGCAGTTACAAAATACTGTATATTGGTAAGTGGTTTTACGATTGGATTTTTTACGCCATTAATAATATCGCCGTTAGAGCTTTTCCATAAATAAGAAAGTGCATAGGATGTTGGTGCTAGTGCAAAACTATCACCTCTACAAATGGTACTATCTGTTTTTAAATCTACCTTAATAAATTGTAAAACGTTAACCATTACACTATCTGTTGCATTACAACCATTGTCCTGTACGGTTACATAATATTTGGTACTATCGGTGGGGTATACGAGCGGTGTGGCAGTATTGGCGCCACTGATTCTAAATTTATTAGCGTTGTTATTGGGCGTCCAAGAAATGGTTGTTGTGTTACCGATCACCGCTTTTAAACGAAGCGAGTCGTTGCTGCAAATTAGCGTGTCTTTAAAAGCAAGATTTATTTGAGGCTTATCTAAAATGGCAATTTGTTTGCTGAGCGTATCTATACAACCTTTGTTATTGGTAGAAATAAGTGTAACGGTGGCTGTTTGCGCACTAGTATATTTCCAAACGGTATCTTTTGATGTAGCACTATCTGCTGTGCTATTTGCATCACCAAAATTCCAACGCCAACTATTTACAATCCCATATTTACTAGTTGTTGCATCTTTGAAAGAATAATTATTGAGTACACAATTTCCTGTCACCAAAAAATCTGTTGTAAAAGTAGGGTACACTTTTACAAGTGAAGTAGCAGAGTCTTGACAGCCGCCTGTGCTCGTTACAATTAATTTTAAAACGTAAGTGCCCGTATCTGCGTATGTATGTGTTGGTTTTGGTAAGGTAGAATTATTGGAAACGCCGTCACCAAAATTCCAGAGATAACTATTAATGCTAGGGCTTGCGGATTCGTTTTCAAACTGCATTGTAAAACCATCGCAAGAAATATATTGTGGTTTAAGTGCAGCGGCAGTTAAGGAACAGTTTTCTACTTTTAATTGGAACTCTTTTTGGTGTTCCCCAATTTTAATCCCGTTTCTATATTCTTCCACTAAAACAGCTATTAAATAAATACCGGTATTGCCCGGCGCCTTACCTGAAACAAATCCTGTTTTTGAATCTATTTGCGCATTCGTATTTCCAAAAGGTTGTTGATAGCTAAAGCCACCAAAATAAGATACGGTATTAAATGGAGGCACATCAGATTGAATGGGTAATTGATTGGGAGGCGGTCCTGCGCCAATATAGCCGGGTGCAAAAGAATACACTAGCGAATCTTTATCTGGATCTACGGCGCTAAAATCAAGTTTTAAAGGAGAAGAAACGCACACCAAAATGGTATCTTTTTTTAAAAAAGCAGCGCTTGAATTATCAGGTGCAAATGGATTGGAATTGCTGCCCGGAATTTTTACCCAATAAGTGACACCTATCGTATTTGAGTTCATATTTATTACACCACTTACCCTGCAACACTGCGAGTGGCTTGCATAATAGCCACTTGGGTTTGGATCTAAATCTACAATGACTTCGTAGGTGGAAGTTGCAAATTCTACTCTCGGAAAACTAGACAAGCATTTATCGTAAGTGCCTAGTTTCATGAATTCATAATTTTTTCTATTAAGAACATAATTACCAACGAGGGCGTTGTTGTCGCCTCTATACACCGATATATTATAGTTGCTGGAAAGACTAGCTACTGTTGCTCCCGTAACGGTGGTGTCTTTGTACAATAAGAGCGTTAAAGCATATCTGAGTTTGTTGGGATCGGAAGGCGATTTTCCTAAATAGGTGTAATACATTTCTCCGCCCGAAATATGCGATGCGCGCGCAGTAAAAAAACAAACGCTAACAAATAATATTAAAAACCATTTTTTCATGCATTCACTTTATCCAAATAATCTAGGATGGCATTGTTGAAAGAATTGGGTTGTTCGAGCATACCCATATGTCCACAATTTTCTAGTACATAAAGATAGGCGGTATTGGGCATTTTTGTTTGGGGTAATGTATCGTCTAAAGCAACTGCAATGTCCTCGGTGCCAAGTATAAACAAAACAGGTAAGTTGGTAGTTTCTAAAACGCTGGTGAGGTCTGGCCTTTCTATCATGGCTTGATAATAGGCTATAAGTGAGGCAGCGCTAAAATCAGCACTTTTTTGAATAAGCGAATCAATCATTTGGTATTGATTTTGTTTAGCATATGTACCAAATAAATTAGGGATGGTGGTTGCTAAAAATTTAGCAGCACTCATTTTTTCTATAAAAGAAATGCCGCGTAATCTATTTTCTATTTTAATGGGCGTATCGGCCAAAGCGGTTGAATGTAAAAGTCCAAAGCCTTTTAGATAATGCGGATATTTTTTTGCAAAAGCCATGGTGGTGTATCCACCCATGCTGTGTCCTAGTAGAATGCAGCTGTCTATTTTTTCATATTCAATTAACGCAGCTATGCTATCTGCTAAATATTCGATCGAAAAATTTGAAGGGAAATTAATTATGGACGACATGCCGGTGCCCGGTAAATCTGGGGTGTAAACAGTGTAGTTTTTTTTGAGTGCTACAACGGTGCTATTTAAAACGCGGTGGTCTTCACCAAATCCGTGCAACAAAATAATGGCAGGCCCAGTTCCCGTTTTTTGGCAACCCATTTGTAGTGTATCAAATTCAAATGAAAAGGATGCCATTGTTTTTGTTATTGATTTTTTTTGAACCGGTTGTACAAACCGCGCAGTATTAACAGGATGGCAAAAAATGAAAATATTTGATACAGCCAGTCACCATATTTCGAATAAAAAGTAATACTAGATTTTGTTGGAATACGGTATTTAATAACAGCCCTTTCGCCCCAACCTTTTTGTGCTACTATATTTCCGAGTGGATCTATAACAGCAGATATGCCCGTATTGGCGCTTCTGGCCACCCAGGTTCTTGTTTCGATGGCCCTAAGTGCAGCGTACTGCAAATGTTGTTTGTGCCCGCTAGTATTGCCCCACCAACCGTCGTTGGTGATGATGGCAAGCAGGTTAGCGCCCTTTTGTTTGTAAGTGCCTACATAGGCGCCATAAATACTTTCGTAACAAATAATAGGCGCACTCATATACTGGCAACCATTATTTGTAAATACTTCTGCTTCTTCCGATTTTCCGTATCCACCCGTTGAGCCCCCAAACTGCTCCAAGACAGGGCCTAAAAAATTAAGGTAGGTTGGGAGTGATTCTACACCCGGCACCAATTTGCTTTTATTGTAAAATGCAAGTGGCGTTCCTTTGTTAATGTATACGGCTGCATTAAAAGCGTCGTAATAAAAACTTCCGTCGCTCGATTTTTTTGCTGTGGGCGTTTCTTTGGTGGCGCCATATTTTTTAAAGGTTTCGATACCTGATAAAATGGTAAGCTTGGGATGTCTTTTACTCAATTCAAAAATGGGTTGGTAGTATGGATTGGTGCTAATGTTGTCTTGCCAGTCTGCAACGCTCATGGCTGTTTCAGGCCATAATACTAAAGTTGTACTGCTATCTATATTAGATTCGGTAGCTGTAACAAGTGTGGCAATTTGTGATGACGCACTGGATAGTTCAAACTTTTGATAGGGGTCTATATTGGGTTGCACAATCAGTACGCTTTGTGCACTTTTTGGACTACTTGTTTCTGCGCTATTAATTGTTTTCTGATAGCTAAATATGAGGTTTGAGCAAACAAATGGAACCACAAAGCAAGCCACAATTTGTACCATGTTTTTTTTGATGAACTGCTTTTCTTTTTTAGCGACTACTAATTTATGTACCAGAATATTCATGAGTAATATCCATACACTTCCACCAGCTACGCCGGTGTATTCGTACCACTGAATCATGCGGGTGTGCATCGCAAAACCATTGCCTAGCGTGAGCCATGGCCAGCTAATTTGCCAGTTTAAATGGATGTATTCGAAAGTGAGCCACGAAACAATGAGGGTAAAATAACCGATGTTTTTATTTTTTGCTGACGCCGAAAAATAAAAAAGCCAAGGTACGCACATTAAGAGGCTGTTGACTATAAAGGCAGCTACGCTGCCAACATCGGTTGAATTCCACATCCAATACGTAGTGCCAATATTCCAGATAAGCACCGATAAAAACGTATAGCCAAAAAAGGTTAGTTTTTTTGTAACGTTATTTGCTATTATAAGTAGGGGGACCCAGGCAACAAATAACAGGAGTGCAAACCAAAAAACAGGCCATGCAACAACGAGTAACAGGCCTGTTAAAATGCTATAACCTAGTAGGGTTGATTTTTTCAAGTCGTATAATTATTTACGGCTATAATTAGGTGCTTCTTTTGTAATGTCAATATCGTGCGCATGGCTTTCTTTCATACCCGCGTTGGTGATTTTTACAAAAGTGGCTTGTTGTAATGCTTTAATATTTTTTGCACCGCAGTAGCCCATGCCTGATCTTAATCCACCAACGTATTGGTAAATAATTTCAGATAAATTTCCTTTGTATGCTACGCGTCCTTCGATGCCTTCCGGCACATATTTTTTAATATCCGCTTCAACGTCCTGAAAATAACGATCACCACTTCCCTGACTCATGGCGCCTAAGCTTCCCATGCCACGGTATTCTTTAAACTTACGGCCTTCATAAATAATCGTTTCTCCGGGGCTTTCTTCGGTACCTGCAAAAACAGATCCCATCATGACCACGTTAGCGCCAGCAGCAAGTGCTTTAACCATATCGCCAGTGTAACGGATACCACCATCTGCAATGACTGGGATGCCTTTAGATTTTAATGCCATGCTAGCTTCCATAATGGCCGTAAGCTGCGGAACGCCTGCACCCGCTACAATACGTGTGGTGCAAATAGAACCGGGTCCTATGCCCACTTTAACGCAGTCGGCGCCGGCTGCGGCAAGCGCAAGGGCGCCTTCTGCCGTACCCACATTTCCAGCTATAATTTGAAGTCCTTTAAAGTTTTTACGCAGTGCTTTAAGTGCTTCGATTACGCCTTTGCTGTGTCCGTGTGCGCTATCGAGCGTTACCACGTCTACGCCAACGTATTGAAGTGCTGCGGCTCTATCCATTAAATCGGAAGTAATGCCAAGTGCTGCGCCTACTAGTAAACGGCCAATGCCATCTTTTACGGCGTTTGGAAAATTGCGTAGTTGTAAAATATCGCGGTACGTGATAAGACCAATGAGTTTACCTTGTTTGTTTACAACAGGTAATTTTTCGATCTTATGTTTGCGTAAAATTATTTCTGCTTTTTTTAAGTCGGTACCTTCTGGCGCAATCACTAAATTTTCTTTAGTCATTACTTCTTTTACTTTACGTTTTTTGTCTGTCTCAAAACGCAAATCTCTATTGGTTAAAATACCTACTAATTTTTGTCCGGCATCTACAATAGGAATACCCCCAATTTTATTATCACGCATTAATTTAAGTGCGTCACCAATAGTAGCATCTACTAAAAGGGTGATAGGGTCTACGATCATACCGCTTTCACTTCTTTTTACACGTCGTACTTGCTCGGCTTGTTTGTCGATGCTCATGTTTTTGTGTAAAATACCAATGCCACCTTCGCGTGCAAGTGCAATAGCAAGGTTGGCTTCTGTAACGGTATCCATTGCAGCGGATAACATCGGTACATTTAGCGTGATGGACCTCGTAAGTTGAGAGCGGATGTCAGTATCTCTTGGTAAAATTTCGGAGTAGGCTGGCATGAGTAAAACGTCGTCGAACGTTAGCCCTTCTCCAAATAATCTAGAGGATGTTGCCTTATTGGCGGTCTTTGTATTTCTTGTTGCCATGTGCAAAGATAATAGGATACCTATATTTCCGCCAAAAAAATGATTTAGCCCAGTAGCCGAAGGTAGGTTTTGCCCGGAAGGGCACCTATAAGCCCAGATAGCTCCAAATTAAGCAGGCTGCCCGCTAAAACAGCGTTAGGGAGCATGCTTTTAAGGTATATCTCATCTATGGATACGGGTATTTGGTGATCCAATATGGCTAGTATTGTTTTTTCTGAATCTGTGAGGGTTAGCTGCATTTTTGGACTGATTGGCTTTGTAGTGATCGGTGCCCAGCCCAGCGCATCAATGAGTGTACCTACCGAGTCTAGTATGGCTGCCTTTTGCGTTTGAATTAACTGTAAACAGCCGCTGCTTTTTTTATCTGTTATTTTTCCGGGGCAAGCAAACACTTGTCTATCATAATCAAATGCAAGGTTTGCTGTAATCATGCTACCACCTTTTGTTTCTGTTTCGATAACAATGGTAGCGTCCGATAAACCGGCAACAATGCGGTTGCGTTTAGGAAAATTAAATTTTTCGATGCGTGCTGTAGAAGAAAGTTCTGTTAATAGTCCGCCCTGCGCAATAATATCTTTGGCAATATGTTGGTGCGCTGCCGGATAAATAGTAGCGAGTGAATGCGCAAGCACACCAATGGTTTGTAAGTTACAATCGAGTGCCGATTGATGCGCCGTAACATCGATACCATAGGCAAGCCCACTAATGATAAGTGGGTTGTAGGGAGCCAGTTGTTCTACAATTAAACTAGTAAGCCACTTGCCATAATGGGTGGGAAGCCTGGTGCCCACAATACTAATGATGCGGGTTTGATTGATGGGTGCAGAGCCTTTGTAATACAGTATGGTAGGGGCATCGGAGCAGGCGGCTAATTTTTTTGGATATGCCAAAGCATTAATAAATAGAGGTGTGATACCGTGTTTGTTTACAAAAGAAATTTCTGTGTCGGCGGCGGTAAAATTATTAAAGCGTATAATTTTTTCGGCGCGGTAATTACCAAAATATTCGATGTCGAGTAAGTCTTTTTTAGATGCATTAAAAATAGCACTGGCATTTCCAAAATGATCTAATAAGTATTTGGCAAGACTGGGTCCAATCGATTCAATTTGTGTAAGTGCAATTTGATAGCGTAGTTCGTTGTCTAAAATAGTAGTATCCATAATACTGCAAGCTCACATAAAACCTCCAAACAAAAACGAGTACTAGTACGTGTAAATATGCGCATGAAAAAAACGCAACTCAAAACGCGCAAAAGCAAAAACCGCAAGCGCAAAACGCGCAACACTAGCAACCCGCAATAAAATTTATAAACGAGTAATCGTAAAACTAGTACGTCTATTCAGCGCCCTCTCTTCTGGCGTATCGTTGGTGGCAATTGGGTTATCACTTCCAAACCCTTTGTAGCTAAGCCTTTCGGTAGCAATGCCTTTACCCGATAAATAATTAACAATGGCTTTTGCTCTGTTGGTGGAGAGTATTAAATTATCAGAAGCCTTACCAATATTATCTGTGTAGCCACTAATTTGAATATACATGCTAGGGTTCTCTTCTAGTATTTGCACCAGCTTATTTAATTCTGGTAATGACGCTGGTAAAAGCGCAAAACTATTGTTGTCAAATAATACTTGGGTGAATACAAAACTTGAAGCCAATTTTATAGGTTGTAGTTCAATATTTTTTGTGTAGGTGCTATCAGGCAAAGCGTTTTCTAACGCATATCCATCACTATAAAATAAATATCCTTTTCTATTAACGGTAAACGTGTAATCTTTTCCTTCTGGTAGCGTAATAAAATAATTGCCAAGCTCGTCGGTTTGCACTTTATTGATAAGCGTGCCACTTGCATTATCTGTTAATTCTAAATTAGCAGGTAGTCCTTTTTTAGTTATTAGATCTGTAATATTTCCTTTTACATAAATGGTTTTATGTGGCCTTGCATGCGCCGGCAGTGTAAAAGAATAAATATCTAGACCACCCCTGCTATCTTCTCTATCGCTTGCGTAGTAAGCGGTGTAGCCGTCTGCGGCAACGGCTAAACTTCCTTCATTTTCGATGGTATTAATGGGGTAGCCCATATTTTCTGGCGCACCCCAATTCCCATTGGTTAATTTTTTTAAAACAAATAAATCGGAACCGCCATAACCTGGTAAACCATCCGACGTAAAATAAAGTGTTTGATTATCGGCGTGAATAAAAGGTGCAAGCTCGTCACCTGCCGTATTTATAGTAGCACCCATGTTAACTGCTATGCTCCAGCGTCCATTGGGTTTTAAATAGCTCACGTATAAATCGGCACCGCCATAACCACCAGGTCTATTGCTACTAAAATAGAGTGCGCGTTTGTCGGGGCTAATGGCGGGTGAACTTTCCCAAAAATCAGTATTAATTGCGTCGCCTAAATTTTCCTCTATGCTCCAACCCGTTGGTGTATACACAGATTTGTAAATGTCAAAACTCCCAAGTCCAGCACCCGATATATCAGCTGCAAAAAACATCCAATCACCATCCCCGGATACGGTAATAGCACCTTTGCGTGGTTCCAAATTAATATCACCATCTAGTGGCGCTGCTTTATTAAAACTGTCTTTGCTAGTAATGGTGCTGAGCATAAAATCTTCTCTAGCACTTCCGGTGCGTCTTGTAAAAACAAGTGCATCGTCTGTAACGGTAACGGAAGGATAATATTCGGACCTAATAGAATTAACACTATCGCCTAAATTTTTGGGCGCAAAAACATACGCTGCATTTTTATTTTTTTGCGATGTACTCACCGCAAACTCAAATGTTTTTTTTCGGTACTGCGCCGCTTTTAAACTTCTACCACTAATATCTGGTAACGTTAAAAAATGATTCATTGCATCTAGCGCATTATCAAATTGCCCAAGTCCTGCAAGGTTTATAGCATATGGTAATTCATATGGTGTAAAATAAATGCTGTCTTTTAAACGCGCGTGTTCATAAAAAATCACAGCTTTTTTATACTGCTTGGTATTGCCATATGCACCTGCAAGTGATAAGTATACGTCAATAAAATTGGAATCTATTTGAAGCACGTTGGTAAGTAGTGCAATGCCTTCTGTGCTGCGGTTGTCTTCGAGTGCCAGTAGTGCTTGATTGTATTTTTTTAAAGCTTTTGGGTTGCTTGATTGTGTGGGTATTTGTGCATGCATAACACTGCTAAAAAAAACGAAGGCGCAACAAAATAATAGGCCACAAATATCCCCCCTAACCCTAGTTTTTTGCTTCATGCAATTAAGGTACGTTAATATATTTGTGCAGTTGCGCACTGAGCTCCCATTTTGGGTTTTCTTTAATAAATGCTGTTATGAGCGGAAGCATACTAGATGCTTTATCCCACTCTGGTTGCAAATATAATTTACAAGTAGAAGGTACCTGCGCCGCAAAAGTTTCGGCCCATTCAAAATCATGTTTATTAAAGATGACCACTTTTAATTCGTGGGCTACATGCACCACATGATCTAGTGGTGCTTTAAATTTTTTAGGAGACAAACAAATCCAGTTCCAACTACCAGATAGCGGTGAAGATCCAGACGTTTCTATATTGGTTTCAAACCCTGCTGCCTGAAGCGCTGCGGTGAGTGTATCTAAATTGTGTAGGAGTGGTTCACCACCTGTTATCACGACTAATTTAGTAGGTGTTTTTTTTACTTCGGATACTAAAAATTCTACAGATTGTAAGGGGTGTTTGCTAGCGTCCCAACTATCTTTTACATCACACCAAACACAACCTACATCGCAACCGCCTAGTCTAATAAAATAGGCTGCTCTACCTTGGTGATAGCCTTCGCCTTGGAGGGTATAAAAATACTCCATCACGGGTAACAGATCTGCTGCAGTTGTTGTGCTTTTCATGTGATAATTAAGCGTGTTGCAAATAAGCTTGCATGGTATTTTTTAATAAGCCCGCAATGGTCATAAGTCCTACGCCACCTGGTACCGGCGTAATAGCACTTGCTACTTCTGATACCTCGTTATAGGCTACGTCTCCTTTAATTCTAAAACCACTTTTTGTAGTGGCATCGGCTACTCTTGTAATACCTACGTCTATGATAACCGCGCCTGGTTTAACCATATTAGCGGTAATAAAACCGGGCTTGCCAAGTGCAGCAACTAAGATGTCGGCGTTTTTACAAAACGATTCAATATCCGGTGTATGAGAATGACAAATGGTAACCGTGCAATTGCCTTTGTTAACGTTGCTACTTAGTAAAATACTCATGGGTCTTCCCACAATATTACTACGTCCAACCACTACTGCGTGTTTGCCTTTGGTGTCAATATTAAAATGTTCTAGCAATAACATGATGCCGTAAGGTGTAGCAGGAATAAAGGTTTCAAGCCCTTGAACCAATTTGCCAACATTAACAGGATGAAAACCATCTACGTCTTTTTTAGGATCAATCGCTTCAATTACTTTTTGATCACTAATATGTTTTGGTAAAGGAAGTTGTACTAAAATACCATCAACGGTAGCGTCGTTATTTAACTTTTGGATGGTCGTTAACAACACTTCTTCAGATACGGTTTCTTCTAAGCGAATGAGCGACGATATAAAACCGGTTTCTTCACAATTTTTTACTTTGCTGGCTACATAGGTTTCACTCGCGCCATTGTTACCCACCAATATTGCTGCTAAATGAGGTGCTCTTTTACCACTTGCCGCAAGGGCTGCTGTTTGGGCTTGTAAGGATGCTTTTACAGCTGCGGCTGCAATTTTTCCGTCTAGTACTAACATGCTGCAAAAGTACCCCAAAATGACCTTGATATACTACCTTTTTTAGCCATTCATCCTAATATATTACCGCTTAATTTATAAAAACGACTACCTGTTTATTTATAAATAATTGATTTACAATTAGTTAAATAAAAATTGTTAATTTTTTAACATTTAAGTCATAATTAATTAACTTAGTAGCCTATTTATTAACCAAATAATATGCAAATGAGAAAACATTTATTTTTCATGGTTGCAGTGCTCATGCTTATTAGTAGTAAGTATGCGGTAGCGCAGCAAACTGTTATAGATGGTAAAGTACTATCTTCTACAGGAGCTGTTCTATCTGGAGCAACTGTTAAATCTGGAAACGTTAGCGCACTAACTGGTGCTAATGGTGAATTCAGTATTAGAGTAGCTGTTGGTACACAGCTTACTGTTTCTTATGTGGGCTTTAGTGATGTAAAAATCGCAGCTAGCAAAGGAATGACTGTAACCCTTCAACCTACAACAAGCGCGCTTGATGAAGTAATTGTAACGGGTGTAGCAAGTGCTACGTCAAAGAAAAAAATGACCGTTTCTGTAACCAGAGTTGGTGAAGAAAGATTAAGCGCTGTTCCTGCAATTTCTGCAGCGGGGGCGTTAGTTGGTAAAGTTGCTGGTGCAAGAGTAACTGCTGGTTCTGGTTCTCCAGGATCTGGTGTTGATATCTTGTTACGTGGTGACAACAACTTAGGTATTGGTTCTTCTCCATTAATTTTAGTAGATGGTGTTATCCTTGATGGATCTTTAGCAGATATCAACGTTGATGACGTTGAATCTATGGAGGTTGTTAGAGGTGCTGCTGCATCTGCATTATATGGTTCAAGAGCGGCTAACGGTGTTATCGCTGTTGTATCTAAAAGAGGTAATAAAATGGATATCGGTTCTACTAAAGTAACCGTAAGAAACGAAATGGGTTTCCAACAAATTGGACACTATATCGATATTGCTGAGCACCATCCGTTTGAATTGGCTTCTGATTGGGCAACGCAAAAAGCCTACACAAAGTATGCTGGTGTAACTTATCCTGCAAACTATGCGGGTGGTTATAGCCCATACATTGTTGGTTCTAGAAAAGTAGATGCGGATCACTACCTAGACAATTCATTTGGTGTTACAAGAGATTTACAAAAAGAGTTTTTCAATACTGGTACAAACATGACCAACTATGTTGCTGTGTCTAGCCGTTATGCAAAGACAAACATGTTTGCATCTTTTGAAAACAACGCACAAACTGGTATCGTTCAAAATACCAATGGTTACAAAAGACAAAACTTCCGTTTTAACTTAGATCATCAAGTTGCGCCATGGTTAAAACTATCGGCTACCAATTTAGTAATCAATACTAGAACGCAGTATCCTGGTGATGGTGGTGGTATCTTTTTTAACATTGTACTTGCCGAGCCAGATAACAATTTATTTATGGCTAACCCAGTTGATGGACAGCCTTACTACTTACGCCACAACCAATGGAGTAATGAGCGTAACCCGCTTTACTCTACTTGGAAAAATAAGCGTGACGATGTATCTCAAAGATGGATTGGTAACTACTCTGCAAACATTAAGTTTACAAAGTGGGCTAATTTAGATTTATCTCATTCTATCGAATTAAACAACTACCACTATACTTCATACAACCCGTATGATACTTGGACGATTGGAGGTGGTGGCGGTAATGCTTATGGTATTACCTATACAAAAGGTAGCTTGTACAAATATTTTGATCATACGATGAACCAAAATACACAAGCAACTTTAAACCTTGCACCTAAGAAGTTTAATGACTTAACTGTTCGTGGTAAATTATCTTACTTATTTGAAGATAAGCACTACGAATCTTTTGATGTTTACTCTTCTCAATTTGCTGTAAGAGATCTTCCAACTATGGAAAACTTTACAACGATCAGAGATGCAGGTTCTCAAACACAAGACATTAGAGCTAGAAACTATTTTGGCATCTTATCACTTGATTACAAAGACCGTTATTTATTAGATGCGATGTATCGTTATGATGGTTCTTCTTTGTTTGGTTCTAATGCTAAATGGGCTAGTTACTACCGTGTATCTGGTGCATACCGTATTTCTGAAGATTTCAAAATCCCTGGTATCGATGAAATGAAATTACGTGCAGCCTATGGTACTGCAGGTTTACGTCCAGGCTTTAACTGGCAATATGAAACCTACAACTTATCAAATGGTATCACTTCTCCTGGTCAAAAAGGTAACAAAAACTTGAAGCCTTCTCAAACAGCAGAAACTGAAATTGGTATCGATGTAGATTTCTTAAAGAAGTTTAACTTACAAGTGAACTACGCAAAATCTGTAACAACCAATCAATTCTTAAATGTTCCTTTAATTCCTTTCGTAAACGATGGTTTTACTTCTCAGTTCCAAAATGCTGGTACGGTAGAGTCTAACACATTAGAAATTACTTTAGGGGCTAATTGGGTAAAAACGAAGAATTTCTCTTGGAATACAAACGTTGTTTTCTCTAAAACAAATCAAACGATTACCGAATTACCAATTGCACCTTATCAGTCTGGTCCTGATGGATTATTCTATATCAAAAAAGGTGAAACATATGGTGCCATTTATGGTTACGATTGGGTAAGATCTTTAGAGCAAATGAGCAAGCAATTACCAGTTGGTAAAACAATTGCTGATTATGAAGTAAACAACGACGGATATGTAATCCCTAAAGGTTCTAAAGGTTTGTTAACTGAAAAGCCAGTTAAATTAAACGATGCCAATGGTGCTTTAGCATTTGTAAAAATTGGTAATGGCTTACCTAATTTTAACATGGGTATTACCAACAACCTTAGCTATAAAAACTTCACTTTCTATTTCTTAATTGATATTAAAAGTGGTGGTGATGTTTACAATAGAAAATCTCAGTGGTTAACACGTGATTCTAGAAATGGTATCATGGATATGTCAGGTAGAGCAACTGCAGACAAAAAAGCATACGATTACTACCAAGCATTTTATGATGTGAACACAAATAATAGCTATTGGGTAGAAGATGCTTCTTATGTTAAATTAAGAGAATTAGCCATTGGCTATTCTGTTAAAGGTTCGTCGCTTCCTGGTTTAAGCAAAGTAGTGAAGTCTATGAATGCAAGAATCATTGGACGTAACTTATTAACCTTAACAAAGTATACGGGTTATGATCCTGAGGTTGGTTCTATCAGAAGTCCTTACGACGACACTGGAAACTATCCTAACTACAGAAACGTAGCCTTTTCTTTAACATTTGATTTCTAAACAATAGAAAACCAAACAATATGAAAAATAAATTTTTATTATTTCTTTCAATTGGGGTGTTGGGCATCACGTCTTGCAAAAAGACGCTTGACGTTCAAAATGATAATCAACCTGATTTTAAGAAAGTATACGCTAGTGGTGACGACGTAATGAACGTTGCCAGTGGTTTATTTAACGCTTATTACAACGGTACGCATAGTTATAGTGGTATGAACATGTTTATGAGTACTTCTTCAGACAACGTTACATGTTCTTGGGGTAACCAAGCCATGCGCGATATGTCTTGGGAGCCTCGAAAAGAGTGGAACAATGCACCTAGTTATTCTTACCAAGGAACTACAAAGTATACATTTGATCAAATGTATTCTGTAATCAACACCGCTTCTAACGTTATCAAAGCGATGAATGGTGGTGTTAAAATTGGTGTGAATGGCGCTGATGACAATTTAGTGAAAGCGTATTGTCGTTTTAATATGGGTATCTCTTATGGAGTTCTTGCATTAAACTTTGACAAAGCGTTTATTGTGGATGAAAAAACAACCATCCCAGGTGCTAAATTATCAGATGCAAAACCGTATAAAGTTGTTGCTGCTGCAGCTATTGGCTACTTAAATGAAGCCATTGCATTGTCTGCAAGTACATTTAGTATTCCAAGTACTTGGATGGGTACCGCTGGTGCTGTTTCAAACACAACATTTAAGGCGATGGCCAATTCATTTATTGCACGTATTTTAGCAAACACAGCGCGTAATAGCACGGAATTAGCTGCAACCGATTGGGCTGCTGTTAAAACGGCTGCTGATGCGGGTATTACTGCAGACTTTAATGTTGTTAACGATGGTTACAACAAATGGTATGCAGATGCTGGCGACTACCTTACCTACCCAGGTTGGGGCTTAACAGATATGTATGTAGTGAATAAATTAGATCCAACACTTACTGCACATTGGGATGATTTATCTAGTTTTCCTACGCCTCCACGTTCTACCAATGCAAATGCCGATAAGCGTTTAGCTTCTGATTTTGAATATGTACCTTCTAACTGGTTACAAGCAACCCGTGGTTACTACCACTGGTCTAACTACCGCCATAGCAGATACGATGGTATCTATGCTTTAGGTGAAGGTCCATTACCAGAATTAATGAAAGCTGAAAACGATTTATATCGTGCAGAAGCTAGAGCTTATACTTCTGATTTAGCAGGTGCTGCTGCCATTGTTAACGCGGGTACCCGAACAACACGTGGTGGTTTAGCAGCTGTTGCTGCAGATTTAACGGCTATTAAAAATGCAATCCACAACGAAAGACATATTGAATTATATATTTCTGGTATGGGCTTACAGTTTTATGAAATGAGAAAGCGTGACTTGTTACAAGCAGGTACACCTTTACATTGGCCAGTTCCAGCTAAAACACAAGAAACTTTAGCTGAAGCAACACCGTTTTACACTTTTGGTGGTCCAACAAGACTTGATGGTGTAAACACTTCTAACAAGGGTTGGAGATAATTTGAGCAAATAGCTACAATTACCGGTCAACTGACCTATACAAGTGGACTAGTCGAAAGATTAGTCCACTTTTTTTATGGACTATATAAATGTGTAAGTAACTGGTTTTCAATAAAAAATATTTTTTTTAAAATAAATTCAAATTTTTTTCGGTAAATGCTTGCATCTATTTGTTAACAATTACTTAACTTTACCATTCATAAAATAAATTCGTTGATGAAAAAATTAGCTCTATCACTATTAGTAGTGATGATTTCCGGTATTGCTTTGCTGGCACAAACTGCTGGCGTAAGCGGAAAGGTTGTTGATGAAAATGGAGCGGCTGTTCCATTTGCAACCGTTAAATTAGAAGGTTCAAAAGTTACTGCATTAACTGATGCTGATGGAGGTTTCTCTATCAAGTCTGCAGGTGGTGCAAAAAAACTTACCGTATCTAGTGTTGGCTTTAAAAGCGTAACAGTAGACATTACAGGTAAACCGTTAAGCATTGTATTACCAAGTGCTGCGGAAAACTTGAAAGAGGTAGTTGTAACAAACGCCTTCGGTTTAAAACAAAGTTCTAAGAAAACACCGTACAGCGTACAAGTGGTTTCTGGAGAAAAATTAAACACAGTAGTTCAACCAAGTTTAAACGCTGCCTTAGGTGGTAAAGTTGCTGGTTTACAACTTCGTGACGAATCAAACGTTGCGTTAGGTAGAAACAGTAACGTTCGTTTACGTGGTGAAGGTTCTATTGGTGGATCTTCTGCATTGTATGTAGTAGATGGTACCCCAATGAACTCTTCTGATATCAACCCTCAAGACATTGAGAGCATTACTGTATTAAAAGGTGCAAACGCAACTGCACTTTTTGGTGACCGTGCTTCTTCTGGTGCTTTTGTTATTACTACTAAAAAAGGTGGTTCTAAAAAAGGTGTTGGAATCGAATTTACACAGTCATTTACTGCAGACGTAGTGTACCGTTTACCACAATACCAAAACAGCTATGCTGGTGGTGATGGTACTTGGGAAAAGTTTGTATGGCAAGCAGGTATGCCTACCGATTGGAAATCATTAGATGGTAAATACTATCATGATTATTCTGATGACGGATGTTGGGGTCCTAAAATGACAGGTCAAGAATATATTCCTTGGTACGCTTGGTACCCAGGTACAAAGTATTCTTTTAAGACTGCTGCGTTAACTCCACAACCAAACAACGTAAGAGATTTCTGGAATACAGGTACATCTAGCAATAGCAACTTAAGCTTCTTTAAAACAGGCGATAACAGTAGCACTAGAGTTTCTTATTCTAACCAAAATATTAGTGGTTTATTACCTAACTCTAAGCAAGACAAGCATACTTTGTTTTTGACCAACAAGTCTAACTTTAACAAGTTTACTTTAGAAACAAACTTAAGTTATGTATTCAATGCTGTGAAAGGTTCATTTGATGATGGTTATGCAAATAACTCTTCAGGATCATTTAACCAATGGTTCCACCGCGATATCGACATGAACATTTTACGTGAATTAAAAGACGTAAAATCTCCAGAAGGATATTATGGTAGCTGGAACCACAACAACCCTGCCGAATATTTAAATGGTGCAGCGGGTCCTCGTAACTTCTATGCTGGTAACTACTGGTATAATCCGTACAAGGCTTTTGAATGGCAAAATCCAATTTCAAAAACAAACCGTTTAGTGGGTAACGTTTCTCTTTCTTATAAGTTTAACAACCACTTTAAATTAACTGGTAACGTTCGTAGAAACCAAATTTCTTCTACGTATGAATTTATTACACCTTCAGAAATGCAAAACTCAGGTACTCAAACTGGAGACCTTGCTTACTATGGTGTAAACTCTTCTAGTTCTTCAGAAAATAACTTTGAATTGATTGGTACTTACAACAATAAGTTTGGTCAATTTGCTGTAAACTCAACTGTTGGTTATTCTTTAAGAAACAACAAAGCATCTAGCATGGCTACTAATACCAACAATGGTTTAGTAATTCCTGGATTGTATACGTTGAGTAACTCTGTAAACCCAGTTTCTTATTCTAGTTCTAGAAGTGAATCTGAGTACAGATCTATTTTTGGTACAGCAAACGTTGGTTATAAAGAGTGGATTTCTCTAGACCTTACGGCTAGAAACGACTATGCTTCTGTACTTCAAAAAGGTGCAAACATTTTCTATCCTTCTGTAGGTACTGCATTTATTATGTCTGAGCTTGTAAAAATGCCTTCATACATTAATAACTTAAAGTTCTTTGCGAGCTGGGGTAACAAACCTCAGTTGTTAGGTGCTTATGCATTTGCCCTTAACTACGGTTTAGGTGCTAACCAGTGGAGTGGTAACGCGTTAATGGGTACTCCAGATGCGTTAATCGATCCAAATCTTAAGGGTTCATTAATTTCAACTAAAGAAGCTGGTATCGACATTAAATTATTTAATAAGTTAAATGTTAACCTTACTTACTTCGAAGAAATCAATGACAAGCAACCTGTAAACGTTTCTGTTTCTGGTGCTTCAGGATTTACTGGTAAAAACATCAATGCTGCACGTATTGATAAAAAAGGTTTTGAAGTTCAGTTAAACGCTAATATCGTAAACACCAAAACTTGGAACTACGATGTATCATTTAACTACGCTAACTTATTATACAATAAAGTAGTAACCATTGCGCCTGGTATCTCTAGAATTTCTTTAAGCACAAATGCTTTTGGAACAAGAGGTGCAACGGCTTATGCTGCTTTAAACGAAACTTGGGGTCAATTAATTGGTTCTGCAACTGTTTACAACAACGGTCAACCCGTTATTTTAGCAAACGGTTACTACAAAGTAGCTGCAGATCAAAACCTTGGTTCTGTATTACCTAAGCACACGGGTGGTATGTTAAATACATTACGTTTTAAGGGTAACTTAGAATTGAATGCAAACATTACTTATCAGTTTGGTGGTAAATTCTACTCTCTATCTCACATGTGGGGTTACTTCTCTGGTTTGTTAGCTGAAACAGCTGCAATGAATGATAAAGGTAAAAACGTACGTGATGCTGTTGCCGATGGTGGTGGTGTACACGTTACAGGTGTAGATGAAGCGGGTGCAAAAGTAGACCGTTATATCGACGCAAATACTTATTTCACTCAGTTCTATTTCCAAAGAAACTCTACTCCGTTTATTCACTCTTTATCTTATGTGAAATTACAGGAGTTAAGCCTTGGATACCATTTACCAGTTGCTAAAATGGGTCTTCAAAAAGTTTGTAAAGACTTAACAGTATCGCTTATCGCAAGAAAGCCATTACTATTATGGTCTGAAGACAAAATGTTTGATCCTTCAGAAATATCTCCAACCTTTGGTGAGAACGGTCAGTTCCCAAGTGTTAGAGGTGTTGGTTTGAATATCAGAGTAACATTCTAATGCATTCAAATCATTAAATTTTTAAAATTAAAGACATGAAAAACAAATTAGTTGCGATAGCACTTTCATCCCTTGTCCTTTTCGGATGCTCAAAAAGTATCGATGATTTTGGTGACATGAACGTGAATCCAAACTCAACGCCAATACCTGTAACCAATGCACTTTTAACCAACGTCTTATCAGGCATTGGTGGAACTGCATCTGCAATTACACCAGGTTACTACTGCCAGTATTTCTCTCAAACTCAGTATACCGACGAATCTCGTTATACGCCGCCACAAGCAGATTTTGATGGTTACTATTCTGGCCAATTGTATGATTTACAAAACATCATCAATGTAAACTCAGATCCTAAATACAAAGACCTTGCAGCACTTAGTGGTAGTAATGCCAACCAAATTGCGATTGCAAGAATCTTAAAAGCTTATTACTACTGGAATGTTACCGATTATTGGGGTGACGTGCCTTATACACAAGCTTTAAAAGGTAATTCTGATATCGCTTATGACAAGCAAAGCGCTATTTATCCTGCACTTATTGCAGAATTAAAAGCTGCCGTTGCTCAGTTTGATGCGGGTACAACCGTTAAAGGGGATGTTATTTACAGTGGTAACACTACTAAATGGACAAAGTTTGCTAATTCATTACGTATGATGATGGCACTTCGTTTATCTAAAATTGATCCTACAACTGGTAAATCAGAATTTGCTGCTGCATTAGCTACTGGTAGCTATATAGATGTAGCTGCTGATAACTTTACAGTGAACTACCCAGGTGGTGCATTTTCTAACCCATGGTACAACAACTACCTTACTCGTAAAGACCAAGGTGTTTCTAACGTAATTACTGCAATGCAGGCTACTAACGTTGATCCACGTGCTGCTGCATTTGGTTCTTCTACAGTTGGTATCCCTTACGGTTTAACTAGAGATTTAGCTTCTACGTTTATCGGTGCTAACCCTTCATGGGCTTATGTACTTGCTTCTTCTAAGCGTGCTGCAAACTCTCCTGTAATTGTTTTATCATCTGCTCAATTAAAGTTTGCTCGTGCAGAAGCTGCTAAATTAGGCTGGACTTCTGAAAGCGCTGCTACTTTATATGCTAACGGTGTTAAAGAAAACATGACCGATTGGGGTGTGTTTACACAAGCTGCTTATGATGCTTACATGTTAAAAGTTGCTTTAAACGGCGCTGATGACCTTAAGTTAATCAACACAGAAGCATACTTAGCTTTCTATCCAAACGGATTTCAGGGCTGGTGTAACTGGAGAAGATCAGGTTTCCCTGTATTAACTCCAACTGCATATGCTGCTAACGTGAGCAAGCAAATTCCACGCAGATATATGTATGGTACAAGAGAATATGCTACCAACTCTAAGAATGTAACTGCTGCTGCAGCTGCATACACTGGTGCTGATGGTGTTAACTCTTCTGATGCTAAAGTATGGTGGGATAAATAATTTTTATCTGACCTTCGAATACTCTATGGCGGCCCCGAAAATTCGGGGCCGCCTTTTTTTTAAAAATTTCGGTTACTTTTGCTACACAATATTATTACCATGGAACAACAACAAGGCAATCAGTTAAACATAGAAATTTCAGAAGAAGTAGCAGAAGGTAGTTACGCCAACCTTGCTATTATTACGCACAGCAATGCCGAGTTTGTAATAGACTTTGTAAATGTGATGCCGGGTACCCCAAAAAGTAAAGTAAAATCGAGGGTGATATTTACACCCCAGCACGCCAAGCGTTTTATGAAGGCCCTCGCCGAAAATATTGAGCGTTATGAAGCCGGTAATGGCAATATCAAAGACCTGGAGCAAATCGAAATCCCCATGAATTTTGGCGGTCCTACCGCGCAAGCATAAATATGGGCGGCGCAAGCTTAATGCTAGTATTGGATACGCATATATAAAAATGCAATGTCAATAAATTAGGTATAAGTCAATTGTGTAGTTAAACAGCAAAATAATACCTTCGTTGGCATATTCTATTAGACTATGAATCCTTCCGTAAAAATCTTTTCAGGCACTGGTTCTGAAGAACTTGCACAAAAAATCGCCCAACGTTTTGGCGCCCCAATAGGCAAAATAAATATCCAGCGGTTTAGTGATGGAGAAATCCAGCCCGTGTTTTTAGAAAGTGTTAGGGGGGATTATGTTTTTTTAGTACAAAGTACGTTTGCACCTACCGATAATTTAATGGAGCTGCTCCTCATGATTGATGCAGCTAAAAGAGCGAGTGCGTATAAAATTATTGCCGTAGTGCCTTATTACGGGTATGCGCGTCAAGACCGTAAAGACAAGCCAAGGGTTGCCATAGGCGCCAAGCTTATTGCTACACTATTAGAAGCTGCGGGTGCTAACCGTGTTATCACTATGGATTTACACGCGGCGCAAATTCAGGGCTTCTTTGATGTACCTGTAGACCACCTAGACAGTTCTGCTATATTTATCCCTTACATTAACGACCTTAAATTACAAAACTTGGCTTTTGCGGCTCCTGATGTGGGAAGCACCAACCGTGTGCGTGAAATAGCGAGTTATTTTAATGCCGAAATGGTCATTTGCGATAAACACCGTAAGCGTGCCAACGAAATTGCCAGTATGGTGGTTATTGGTGACGTAGCAGGTAAAGACATTATACTCGTAGATGATATTTGCGATACAGGAGGCACTTTAGCCAAGGCAGCCAGTTTATTAATAGAAAAGGGCGCCAAAAGCGTTAGGGCCTTAATTACCCACCCTGTATTAAGCGGAAACGCCTATGCAAACATCGAAAACTCTGTCTTAGAAGAGCTTGTGGTATGTGATACCATTCCTTTAAGGCAGTCTAGCCCTAAAATTAAGGTGATTTCTGTGGCCGACTTGTTTGCCATTGCTATCCGTAATGCCTATGAAAATAAGAGTATTACCAGCCTTTTTATACATTCTCAGCTTAAAGAACGCAGCTAAAAGGTTTTTTCCTTACCTTCGCCGTCCAAAATTTTTATTATGAAATCAATTACAATCGAAGGACACCTGAGGACCGATCATGGCAAAAAAGCCGCCCGCCAAATTCGCTCTCAGGAAAACGTGCCAGCTGTAATTTACGGGGGTGCTCAGGAGGTAAATTTTTACGCTTCTGCAAAGGCATTTAAGCCTTTAGTGTACACTGGTGAGTTCCAAATTGCTGAAGTTACCGTTGACGGTAAAATGTACAGATGTATCTTAAAAGATCTTCAGTTTGACAAAGTATCTGATGCGTTAATTCACTTAGATCTTTTAGAACTAGTAGACGACAAAAAAGTAGTAGCAACCCTACCACTTAAATTTGTTGGAACGTCTGTAGGTGTTAAAGAAGGTGGTAAGCTTGTTATCAAAATCAAAGCTTTAAAAGTGAAAGTTTTACCTAAAGACTTGGTTGAAACAATTAGCGTAGATATCACTAACCTTGCAATCAATGAAAACATTAGAGTAGAAGACGTAAAAGCTGCGGGTATCGAAATCCTAAACTCTCCACGTATTCCTATTGCTTCTGTAGTAATGACACGTCAGTTAAAGCAAGAAGAAGCTACAGCTGCTAAAGAAGTTAAAAAGAAGTAATTCACTTAACAATAACTTTATCAAAAAGGCCTTCGCTAAAACGAAGGCCTTTTTTAGTATTTTTGTAATCGCCATGCATAAATTTTTAATTGTAGGACTCGGCAATGTTGGGTCTGAATACGCACACACCCGCCACAACATTGGTTTTGATGTAGTCAGCGCCTTTGTGCTTAAGCATGGTGGACTCTTTAAAAACGACCGCTTAGCAGACGTGGCCACCGTTACTTGGAAGGGCAAACAATTTGTGTGCATTAAACCTACTACGTACATGAACCTAAGTGGTAAGGCTTTTAAATACTGGATGGACAAAGAAAAATTGGAGCCCAGTCAAAGCCTTACCATTGTAGATGATTTAGCACTCCCTTTAAATAAAATGCGTTTGCGCGGCAGTGGATCTGATGCGGGACATAATGGACTAAAAGATATTCAGTTAATGCTTGGTACCGATGTGTATCCTAAGCTTAGGTTTGGTATAGGTAGCAACTTTAATAAAGGTGGTCAGGTAGATTTTGTGTTAGGCAAATGGTTACCAGGCGAGCAACCTGTTGTAGCGCAAAAAATAGACAAGAGCATAGAGATGATTGAATCTTTTGCTGCCATTGGACTTGATAGAACCATGACTATTTGTAACGCCCTTAATTTTGAAATTTAATTTGTTATGAAAATATTTTGTGTAGGACGTAATTATGCAGCCCATGCCAAAGAATTAGGCAACGCGGTACCTGAAGCGCCGGTTATTTTTATGAAACCCGACACGGCGGTATTACCAAAAGGGGCGGACTTTGTATACCCTAGTTTTACATCGGACCTGCATTACGAAATTGAACTGGTGCTACGCATTGGCAAAACAGCCAAAAACATTAGCGCCGCTAACGCCCTTAGCTGTGTAGACGCTATAACGGTAGGTATCGACTTTACCGCCCGCGATGTACAAGCCGACTTAAAAGCCAAGGGTTTACCCTGGGAAAAAGCCAAGGCCTGGGACCATTCGGCGATTGTAGGTGAGTGGAAGCCTTTTAATGCAGATGCTAATGCAGATGGCGCTGATATTTTGTTTTCCTTGACCAAAAACGGCCAAACCGCACAATCGGGCAACACCCAAGACATGATTTATAGCTTTGAAACCCTCTTAGAACACATATCTGGCTACTTTACCCTATCTGCCGGAGATCTTATTTACACGGGCACCCCCGCCGGCGTAGGCCCCTGTTTACCGGGCGATACCTTAACTGGTTTTTTAGGGGAAGAGAAATTGTTTGAATTACCTATCAAGTAAAAACATTTAAGCCCTATATTTGCAGCCCTAAATGGACCTCTTGGCGAGGTAGCTCAGTTGGTTAGAGCACAGGATTCATAACCCTGAGGTCCCGGGTTCAAATCCCGGTCTCGCTACAAAGTTATTTTAGGAAATAACTATTATTTCATAGAATAACTAACAAACTATAAAAAGCAGGCTTTAACGGCCTGCTTTTTATAGTTTAAGGCTTTCATTCATGTATAATTTTTTCTGCTAAAATGACTACATATTACTTTTCTATTAATTTATTTTGTTAGCGCTTGTTATTATTTTATTGAACTTAATTTCATTTTAAATACATGTACATGAAAAAATGGCAAATTGTTTTTTTACAATTTTTCTTAGTAAGTGCAAGCATAAACGCACAAGCCCCTTTTTTAGTAAAGCCTTATTTACAAGTGGGCTATGAAGGTAAGCCCTCTGAGCTATCTTTACTTTGGC